>Ga0315547_1000050_pt1 | contig 146425 bp, 135 predicted proteins | sample SalMarSW160240MG_2_FD_202542 | JGI IMG/M metagenome (GOLD analysis project Ga0315547, IMG submission 202542) | Salt marsh sediment microbial communities from the Plum Island Ecosystem LTER, Massachusetts, United States - Salt Marsh Sediment SW1601-240 ...
GTCTATGTAAATTGTGTTGTGTAAATTTACTTTTTGATTGAGGTATAAGTAAAGAGGGTATATTCTGTTAGGTAAAAAAAAGAAGAAGTAAAATGAACCTAACAAAGGAGGATATACCCGATGAGAGAATTGGATTTCTCAGAGGAGAAGATAAAGGAAAGATGGGGGAGAGTCAAGGATTGGGGGGGGATGGGTTGAGGGATCAGGTATTGAAGTTGGTGAAGAGGATGTTGGGGAAGGTGTTGGTGGATGTAGGAGATATCAATGGAGCGAATTTCGGAGAGGTTACCGGAATGGTAGTTATTGTCGGGACTTATTGGCGGAATATGGTTGGCTGGAGGATTTGAAGGTTCCCCGGGTTCGAGATATGAGTTTTCGTCCCTCGGTTTGGGATCGGTATAAGAGGAGGCCGAAGGCATTGGATGGGGTTATCTTGGAGGTTTTTTGTTGGGGCATTCTACCCGGAAGACAGCGCTGTTATTCAGGCTGGCCTTTGGAGGTTTGATTTCGGCCCAGACGGTATCCAATGTGATTAAGCTTTTGGATAAAGAGGTAGTTCGTTTTCACACTTGAAGGCTTGAAGATAGCTTTCGGGTATTGATTTTAGATGGGTTGTGGATATCCCGCCGTTGGCGGGATTCCGGTATGGAAGGTGGTATTGATGGCCTTGGGTGTAAGGGATGATGGAAAGAAGGAGTTATTGAGTTTTCAAGTGGTTCCAGTGAGAAGGAGTGTTATTGGTGGGGATTTTTGTCGGATCTGAAGAACCGGGGGTTGGTTGGAGAGAACTTGGAGGTGGTAGTATCAGATGGAGCGCCGGGTTTGGTCACGGAGATCCGTCTGGGAAGGCCATTCACTCTTTGTATCCTCGGGTATCTCACCAGCGGTGCACCTTTCACAAAGCCACGGATTTAGGTCAGCATCTGGTGGACAAAGGTCACCGCAATCGCATCATCTTAGACGCCCTGCATGTGTTTGAGGCAACAACAGCAACCCAGGTAAGAGAGCGGTTGAAACTCTTCTGTGAGACGTGGTAGTCCAAAGAGCCCAAGGCGCTTTTAGGATTTGCCGGTCCCCGGGTGATTCAGCAGACCATAAAACAGGACCTTCCTCCCGGCTTCCAGAGCTCAGAATTTTTCTTAGAACATGGCTTTTTAGACGTCATCTCCCACCGCAAGGATTTGAAAAGAAACATCTCTTTGATCTTAGAATACCTATCTTGACACCTACATTATTTGTCTTCATAAGAGCAGAAGATCACAAAGAATTTTAAGAGGAGTACCGAGAAGGCGAAAAAACGCTTGACTTTTCTGCCTATCCAACTTAATTGTAAAAATGGCAGAGTGATCAAAATAAAAATGGTAACTTTTCATTGTTTAAGGTTTCAGGACTAAACCCATGGATGTGAAAATCCTGAAAGAGGGCCGTCCCGGCATTTTGAACAAGGAGCACATTCTTTCGCTGGAAGGGGAGGTAATTACCGATTTGACGAAAGAAACCATTGGGCCTTCCGCTTTTGACCTACACCTATCCCATCAAGGATGGGAGATGCAAGGAAGCATAAAAGGGTCAGATAGCACATTGATTGAAGAAATAGGGGAGAAGTACGGCAGAAGATTTTCCATAGAAGACAAAAAGAAACTGGAAGCCAAAAAGACCTATGTTTTCAAGCTCAGAGAATCACTTAAGATACCGCCATACGGAAGGTTGTATGGAAAGGCAACGGGAAGAAGTTCTATAGGTAGACTTGACGTACTTACACGTTTAATGGTAGATTATTGTTCGTTATACGACGAAATAGAGCCGAAGGAGGGTTTTTATCCCGGAAGGCTTTACCTAGAGGTGACACCGATCACTTTTGGCATAGAGGTTGAAGAGGGGGTGTCTTTGAGTCAATTGAGGCTTTTCAGGGGAGACCCTGAATTAAGCGAACTTAAGGCCTCTGAAATAGAGTTGTTCGGCGAAATGATTTTGGACGAAAACAGGCAACTGAAACCCAAAGAAAAACTCTACGAACTTAGAGTAGACTTAACCCCCGATCCTAAAAACCACATCTCGGCATTTCGAGCGAAAAAAGACAAAGATTTGGTAGTAGATCTCACAAGGGAAGAAAAGCACTACAAGCCACAAGACTTTTGGGAAGAGATTACGCTTAATAGCGATTCTCCACTACAAATTGAACCTGAAAGGTTTCACATTCTCAGATCAAAAGAGAGGTTCAAGTTACCCCTGGACATAGCTGTATATTGCCAAGCTGTTTCCGAGACCATTGGAGAGTTAAGGATTCACTATGCCGGCTTCGTTCACCCGGGTTTCGGTTACACTCGGACTGAGGGAACCCCAATAATATTCGAAGTCAGAGGACATAATGTAACGACCTTTCTGCGGGACGGGGAAACGCTCGCCCACATCAAGTTTTATAGGATGTCCGAACCTTGCTCCAGATCGATTTTGAAGAAGAAGAAAAAAAAGAGAGACTATGAAGATCAAGAACTCCAGCTATCAAGATATTTCAAGGAATGGTCTTAATGAAATCAGGAAACAATATGTTTAGTGAACTGAACGTAAACCGAAATCTAAAGATAGTGAAATTTGGTGGGGACTATGTACCTCCTCCTGACTCTTTGAATCATTTAAAAGAAATGGTGGAGGAATGCGAAGACCTCTACCCCGGAATAGATATTTGGTTCAAAAAAAAGGTTATCCCTGGTTTAGAAGAAAAGAACAGGGTTGCCTTTTTGGTTTACCAGCATTCCCGCCCCATCGGTTCCGCTGTAATTCGAAAGGAGACGGATGCTAAGCTCTGTAGTCTTCGCGTGCTCCCTGAAGAGCAGAAGAAGGGTCTCGGACACCTCCTAGTTGCTTTGGTGGCCAACGAGCTTAGAAATATAGCAAGTCACTTTCATTTCACCGCCCCATCAGAATTGTGGTTCGAATTGGAGCAGTTTTTTAAGACCTACGGATTCGTAAATCATGGACCTGCCGCAATCCAATACAGGTTGTTTGACGAAGAACTAGCTTGTAGTGCAAACTTCAAGAATGTTTGGCAAGGTGTAGTTAATAAACTTCCCTCGATAATCGAGAATTTCACCTTAAACGGCAACAGGGCGCACTGCGATTTGGTGTTTAGCATTCGACCCACCTATGCTGAGAGAATAATTAACGGAAGCAAAAGAGTTGAGATTAGAAGACGATTTTCAACTAAATGGAAGGGTGCTACGGCCCTCCTTTACGCTTCTTCTCCTTCAAGGCATTTCGTTGGGGAGGCAGTCATAGGCGAAGTCATAACAAGTTCTCCTGACAAAATTTGGTCAGATTGGAAAGATGAGCTCGGGTGCACCTTTGACGAATTCGCCTCATATTGCAACGGTGCATCGGAGGTGAGCGCTATCATATTCAAGGAAGTCAAACCGTTTAAGTACCCTATACCACAAATGCAAATAGAGCACCTGGTGCAAGAAGAACTGAAAGCCCCCCAGTCTTTCTTACAGGTGAAGAAGCAATCATTATGGCCGACTGCTTTATCTCTCAGTTGCCTCATGCGTGCCAACTTGACAGATGATTCTTCTAAGACTGATCATTCTTAGGCTTGTTGGTCTCCTTCCACCAAATCAAATCCTTGACAATTCTGAAAAATTTTGTATTTTATGCTTAGGCTTGATCGTCTGGGTATTTTGTGAGAAGAGGAGCAGGTGAACTTTCACAATACTTGCTAACCCTTCTATGGGGTGTGGAGCCATTCATAGATTTAAGGAACACAGCCAGTAAGCAATCTATAGCTTCTTGAAGAAGTTAAACTTGTGTAGAATTTTCGCTGACTGTTTTTTGGACAAAAAAACTCGACGTAACACTAATCTTTTAACCTTAAAATTTTTGGAGGTTTGATATGAGAAAACGGTTAAATTTCTCCACCGTTTTGAGGATCACTTTTACCAGTATGTCTTTTTTAGTGTGTGTTCTCTTCTTGATCACCAACCTTCCTGCAGGAGAAATAGAACAAAACTTTGCAGAGTACCTCAAGACCTTGCCACCGCACGAGCTTGCTTCTGCCATCGTGATCATGGCAGATCAGGCTGACATAAAGTCATTGAATGCTGTTTTGAAGGCGGAAAGGGCAACCATGAAAAAGCGGCACCTGAGAGTAATCTCTGCACTGAAATCTGCCGCTTCTAAGTCTCAAGGGGGCATAATTAGTTATCTTGATGCAAAGAAAAGGGAAGGTTCAGTAGGGGGATATACCCCTTATTGGATTATGAATCTTTTGGTAGTGCAGGCTACAAGAGAGGAGTTGGAGAGGATAGCGACTCGCGAAGATGTGGACATTATAGAGGCAAATTTCAAGGTGAGCCTGATTGAGCCTGTGGGGGACAGAACCAGGTCGGTGATAATACCAAAGAAGGGAATAGGGGTTACCCCGGGTTTGAAAGCGATAAATGCAGACAGGGTATGGCGCGAACTGGGCATCACCGGCAGGAAGAGATTGGTGGCTAATTTAGACACTGGAGTGGATGGAACCCATCCCGCCCTCTCCAGTAGATGGAGAGGCAACCATGAGCCCTGGCAGGAATGCTGGAGAGACGCTCTGGGCTTCGGCGATACCACTCCCCACGATTATTATGGTCACGGAACCCACGTGATGGGGACTATGTGCGGTCTGGGAGCCGCCACCGGTGATACCATTGGGGTAGCCTGGGAAGCTGAGTGGATTGCAGATAACGCCATTAACCAGGGGGTTGGTTCAGAATTCGACAACGATGTTCTGGATGCCTTTCAGTGGTTTGCCGATCCGGATGGAGACCCAGGAACTACCGATGATGTCCCGGATGTGGTTCAAAATTCTTGGGGCGTTTATAGCTGGTTTACTGGATATGAAGATTGTGACTACCGGTGGCAAACTGTTATAGAAAACTGTGAAGCGGCTGGAGTGGTCTGCATCTTTTCTGCTGGAAACGAGGGTCCTGCTTCACAAACTCATAGATCGCCAGCTAACATATGCAACACCCCCACCACCAACTTTTCCGTGGGAGCCGTTGATGCAACCAACTACAGTTTTCCTTTTCCCATTGCCGACTTCAGCAGTCGGGGTCCTTCCGACTGCCCTCAAGGGGATAAAAAGCCAGAAGTGGTGGCTCCCGGAGTGCAGGTCTACTCATCCGTACCCGGAGGCGGGTATGAGTGGTACTGGTGGAGCGGAACCTCCATGGCGGGTCCGCATGTAGCAGGAGTGGTAGCCTTAATGCGACAGGCAAATCCCGATTTGGACGTAGACTCGGTCAAACAAATATTGATCAATACCGCAGTCAACTTAGGTGTTCCCGGAGAAGATAATACCTATGGCTGGGGCTTAATCGATGCCTATGAGGCGGTGCTGGCTGCACAGCAGAGCCCCTATGTGGCGGGTGATGCTAATGGGGATGAGTTGGTGGCTTTGGCAGATGTGGTTTATCTGATTAACTATCTTTATAAAGGCGGTCCACCTCCCGACCCTCTGGCAGCCGGAGATCCCAACGCCGATTGCATAATTGATATCGCTGACGTGGTCTACCTGTTAGATTACCTGTATAGAGGTGGTCCTCCTCCCCAACCTGGATGCGCATGAGTTTGAGTTCTTAGCTCCTGGTAGATGTTATCCCAGATGAGCCGACGCCCGGACACGCCCGGACGGGGGCGTATGCCCTCCCGTGTGGGGGTCTCCATCATCCACCAGGGATTCATCCTGTCCGCAGGATCCATACATACAATCTCAACCCAGCAGAAAGGGGCAAGGCGTAATTGTAACCGGGCTTTCATCCATACAGAGTTTCCCCCTCTTGTCATCAGGACTATTTCTGAACATTCGGAAAGAAATGCTTGACAGATGCAGAGGATTAATTATCTTTATACTGGGGAGGAAGGAAATACTTCTTTAAGTCTCTTTCAGATTGTCTGATCTGATGGGGATTTGACCTTTGTGCCGCAATTAAGAATTGATCTTGAGAAAATAGAGATGAAAAAAATTGTTCCTTCAGGACGAGCCTTCAGGACAAGTCTTTTCGTCATTCTTTATTCATCATTCGTTATTTTGTTGTGCCCCAGCACAAAAGCTCAGTGGGAAGGGGCAGAGGTGCAAGGGCTGTTTTATAACCAATCAGAGAAAAAGATATTAGGACTATATATAGATGAAAGTGATAAATTATTTCTATTCTATCAACAGTGGAAATGGGACCCACAAGTGCAACCATACCGTGATACCCTTTTCATTATGACCAAGGCGAAAGGCGGTGAATGGAGCCAACCGGAAAAAATAGGTTACGCTCCCTTTGACCTATGTGGCTACGAGAAATATGTGGGTTATGATGTAGAAACAGGACTCACTAACATATTTTACGTCTCCTATCCATACTTCGGCTGCGCAGAGACGCTTTACTATACTAATAGTAATGAACCCAATTGGCAGCCGGTTAAGATAGATTCCCTTAGTTATGGACAGAATGCGGAGTATAGCTCCTTAGCCATGGACTTCGATACATTAGGCAACATTCACCTCGTCTGGCACGTGAAATTTGATTCCATAGGTTGTGTGTGGCGTAGGGTGATGTATGCCAACAACTCCTCAGGGGGGTGGGTAAAGAGGCAGGTTCCACCTCCTCTTTCTGCAGGGGGGTTCAGAGCAGAGGGTAGATTTACAGTCGAGAAGGATGGTATTGCACACATTTTGTATAATCAACCTCCTTGGACTACTGATTTTTATACTCGGAATGACAGCTTGAATAGCACCAACTGGCTGGTAGATACTATCCCAAAACCTACAGTTTCCTTTTACTCATATGTGGGTCACAGACTATTGGCTGGAGGGGACGGGAGGATTCATTTGTTTACCGGTGGATGTGAAGATTGGGAATGCAAAACGGGATATTTTGACTTTTATTATCATAAACAAAGTAAAGACAGCACCTGGATTGGTCCAGATCCAACTTACCAACCAGATGCAGATGATCTATCATTCTGGTGGGCATTCATAGACGGACAAGACCACATTCATGTTAGCTTAATAAAGATGGGGTTCTTGATTCCCACACATAATTATTTTTACACTACCAACAAAGAAGGAAGTTGGTTTGAGCCCTACCAGATACTGTATACTGAGCCATATTGGCCGAGCGAATTTCGATTTGTAATGGATTCAGAGGGTCAAGGGTACGGAGTTTTCATAGGGTATGAAATGGACGTCCATTGGGATACGTCAGGCATATACTATTTGGGTGCAACGACGGGCGTTGAGGACGACTTGGATCACAATAAAACATTTAGTTTCCATTTGTTCCAAAATTACCCTAATCCATTTAACAGCTCAACTGTCATCAAATATGAATTAAAGGAGGATTGCCATGTAAATTTAAGCATTTACAACCTTTTGGGACAGAAGGTGAAAACTTTAGAAAATGGGGTGCGATCTAAGGGACATCATTCTATTAGCTGGGACGGTAAGGACGATAGTGGTAGGGAGGTAAGTAGTGGAATCTATTTTTATCAATTAATCGGAGGCGATTACAAAGAGACTCGTAAGTTGGTTTTAGTCAAGTGATCAGAGGAAACAATTAAACAGGACTGAAAGAAGGAAAGAAATTCACAGTGACAGGTAAGTGGTAACTATTAAACGTTACAAAGACATGGAGGTTTAAAAAATGAAAAACTCACTTTTCTTTTTCGGCGTTGTGGTTCTTTTCGCAGTCTTCAGCATTGCCCAAGCTCAGGATTTCGTTCCAGGGCAGATAATGATTGACATCAAACATGAATATCTCCCCATCACTCCCACCCCAAACGGAGAAGATATAATCATAACCGGGCTCCCATCCATTGATAGCTTGAACGCTCTCTTTAGTGTTTATGCCTTTGAAACGCCTGTTGGCACTTCATCGGAGATTAGCAGGGGTTTCTATCTTTTGAAGTTTCCGGATTCTGTCAATGCAGATCAGGTGCTTTCTTCTTATCTTGCGGATATTCATATCAACATGGGGAGCTTGAATTATATTCGCAAGCCTCATCTTACACCCAGTGATTATTATTTTCCTCAACAATGGGGGCTTAGCAAGATGAAATGTCCGGAAGCATGGAGGCACACCAATGGATCACCATCTATTATTATCCAGATTATCGATGGGGGCACGGATTATGGACATCCTGATCTGGTGCACAATGTCTGGCAGAATAATGCTCAATGGCCTTATGGCGAGGATGCAGATGGCGATGGGCATACCATTGAATGGGACCCAACCCAAAATAGATGGGTTCTGGATCCCGGCGATCTGGATGGGAACGATGATGACTATAATGGCTACTATGATGATCTGGTGGGCTGGGATTTTATGAATGGTGACCCTGATCCAGCTATTGGGGAGGACCCTGTTTATCCCTGGCTTGACCATGGCGATAAAACTGCGGGAACTGCGGCGGCGGTTACGGACAATTGGATCAGTCAGGCGGAGGCCACTTGGGTTTGTTGGAATGACACAGGGACTGTGGCAGGAACCTCTTGGTTCAGTAAAATCATGATCGCCAGAATGTGGGACGATTGGGATGCAATCGATGCCATCGATTACGGAATGAACAAAGCCGCAAGGATAATCAGCATGAGCTGGGGTGGTCCTGGTGACAATGCCATGTTACATGCCAAATTAGACGAAGCATGGGGTGCTGGTTTGCTTTTGATAGCCTCTGCTGGCAATGACTCAAACGAAGTGCTTAATTATCCAGCCGCCTATCCAAACGTTATAGCTGTTGCCGCAACTGATGGCAATGATGTGAAGGAAGGCTATTCCACTTATGGCACCTGGGTGGATATTTGCGCGCCAGGGAGGAACATGGTACCAGATCGCGACAATAAGTGGTGGGACTATTATTGCTACCTCAACAACTGGGCTGGCACTTCCGCCTCTGCTCCTTTTGCAGCCGGGGTGGCGGCTATGGTGTGGTCGTGCAACTGGTGGGCAACCAATGCTCAGGTCCGAGACGCCATAATAAACACAGCCGATAACATCTACGGCATCCCCGGAAATTATCCTTACATCGGCAAACTGGGCTCAGGCAGGGTCAACGCCTTGGAAGCTGTAAAAGTATTCCGACCCACTCCCCCACCTCCAGGTGATTGCAATGCAGATTTAATAGTGAACGTGGGTGACATAATCGTGCTGATTAATTACGTTTTCCTAGGTCTTTCTCCACCGGACCCGTTGTGTGTGGGCAATGTCAATGGCGACGACGTGATAGATATTGGCGATATAAACTATCTGTTAAATTATCTGTACAAGAACTATCCGCCGGGTTCGCAACCGCCCCCACAAGATGGATGCAATTAGAGTCTCTATGCTCAGAGCTTTAAGTGCATAAGGGCGAACACGTAGGTTCGCCCTTTTAGGTTTTTTCTCATCGTTCATAAAAAGAGGACAACAAAAAATGCCACCCTGAAGGTGGCATCAGTAAAGACGATTCGAAGCTTATCCTTGGGTGGGTATTTTTATCTTGTGCTGTTTGATTTTGAACCGAAGAGAGGATTCTGGAATGCGCAAAGATACAGCCGCCGCCTTTTTTACCCAATTGTTCTCGATCAATGCCTTAATGATAAATTGCCTTTCCCAGGTTGCCACTCTATCATACAGGGAGAGTTCAGTCAAGCTTTGCTCTTTTTCCATTCCAAACTTCTCGGTGAGCATATCTGCCGCCACCACCGACTCGCCATCCTTTATTGCCACCAACCTTTTCACTTCATTCTCCAGCTCTCTTACATTTCCGGGCCAGTCGTAATTTGCCAGAAGCTCCATTATGGCCGGAGAAGGTTGAGGGAGTTGGTCTTCTTTTTCCGCGCTGTGAATTTTTATGAAGTGACTTACCAATAGAGGAACATCCTCCTGGCGCTCTCTTAAAGGAGGCAACTGGACATGTATGGTATTTAAGCGGAAGAACAGATCCTTGCGAAAAAGCCCTTTCTCAATCTGTTCTTTTATGTTCAGGCTGGTGGCAGAGATGACCCGAATATCAACCCTTCGAGGCTTGGTCTCTCCCAGCCGGGTAAGCTCCTTTTCCTCCAGAACCCTCAGAAGCTTGATTTGAGTGGCAGGATTGATCTCGGCTATCTCGTCTAAATACAAAGTTCCCCCGTCCGCCTCCTCGATAAGTCCCTTCTTATCCTGCGAAGCTCCGGTATAGGCACCCTTTTTGTGACCGAAAAGCTCATTCTCTAAAAGGGTCTCCGGAAATGCGGCACAGTTTACCACCACGAAATTCTTATTCTTTCGATTGCTGTTATAATGAATAGCTTTGGCGACCTGATCCTTGCCGGTTCCGGTTTCACCTTCCAGCAGTATGGAGAGATTGGTATCCTTCACCTGGGAGAGCTTCCACAATATCTCCAGCATATGGCTGTTCTGGGTGATGATATTGGAGAATGCGCTTTTTTCTTTTAACTGTTGTTTTAATCTTAGATTCTCCTCCCCTAATTTTCTGTTTTCTATTTCAGCCAACCTCAGAGCTATTATGTCCGCAAAAGCTACCGTCAAATTAAGTTCATCCCTTCGGAACGGCTGGGTGAGACGACCATTTTTCTTCCGATCCAGATATAAAACCCCCTTAACTTCCTCACCCATCTTTAATGGAACAAGAAGCAGACTAAATACTTCTTGTCCTTTTCCAGAAAAGAGATCGGTTTTGCCTGAGGTGGAATAGACTGGTTTGCTCAAAGAGGTAAGTTCTCCATTCAGACGATATGAATTGGAGCGAATCTGTTGTATCTCCTCCGATGAGAGATTAAAACTAAAGATGGGAGATGAAGATTGATCTTCACCATTTTTCAGGAGAATAAAGCCCCGATCTGCTTGAAGTTTCTTTGCCAGAAGCAAAAGATTTTGGCTGATCTCCTCCTCCTGATCTGTCGCACATGTTTCTGAGACCTCCTGGGACTCAATTTCAGAGAGAAATCGCCTAAAGATATTGTATCGGTTTTCAAAGGAGACGCTTTTTTCTGCTACTACCTTTTCCACCTGCAAGCGGAGCTGTGAAATCTGAAGCAGTTTTTCCTCTCCGGTTGCGGATTCGTCTAAAGCAGATCCTCCCAACAGAAGTTCGGCTTCATTCAGGCAATCGATACTGTTATCGTAATTCTGAATTTCAAAGTGCACCGAAGCTTCAGCAAATTTGGTGGACCCCATATAGTAAGCAATTCCTGGTGTCTTTTCGGAGAAAAGCTCCTCAAACAGATTCTTAGCCTTAATTAGATACTCCAGTGTCTCTTTGGGATCAAATACTGCCTCCTCCCCAGCACAGAGATAAGTTTTGGCTAACTCAAATTTGCATCCTATCTTCTCCAGACAGATCGTGCTTAACCTGAAATTCTCTTTAGCCAGCTTTTTATTATTCCTCTGGGCATAAATCTGCCCCCACACCCGATAAACGATCCCCTCCTCTACTTTTTCATTTAATTGCAAAGAAAGCTCTAAGGATTTCCGGCAAGAACTTTCTGCCAGATTCAGTCTTTGAGTGGCAAGTTGAACCTGCGCCAGAATGCGGTAAGATTGACAGAGCAGACTGCTTTGGGGAGCAATCTTTTCCCCTATCTGAGTAGCTCGGGAGATTTCCCGGGAAGATTGATCATAATCCTTCTGCTCAAAAGCCAATTCAGCACAGTATTCGTGATAAATAGCCAGCTCCCTCCTCAGATCGCTCTTCTGGATAATGTGCAGGGCTTTTTCATAAAATTCCTCTGCCTCTTTGAACCTTCTCTGCTGGCAAGCCGCATAACCTAACGAGAGAAGATTTTTGCATACGCTGACCTCATTTTTCAAAAGCTCATTTTGTCTTTTGCTATCGTGCAAATGTCTGGAAGCTTTGGTCCACTCTCCCATGAGCAGGTAGATTCTGCCCAGGTTGCCGGAGAGGCGGGCAATCATGAGCTGTCCTTCTTTGAGTTTTTTAGCGTGTTCGGTGGCTTGATTTAAACATTCGATGGAACGATCAAACTCGGCTTGGATAAAGAATATCTGAGCCAGCTTATTATAAGCTACTGCTATTCCCTTTTCATCTCCTGCCCGACGGAAGGAAGCTACCGCATCTTGTAATTCGATTTCAGCCCTCTTCAATTCGCCGGTGGCAACTAAGATATTGCCTAAAAGCTGTTGCACCTGGGCAATTCTTTTGTTTCTTAAAGTGTGCTTCAAAAGCTGGTAAGCTTGGGTAGCTTTTTTCAAAGCTTCACCGTAGCGGACTTGCCCATAGAGGATCAGACCCTCCAGATAATATACCTCACCTGAGTGAGCGGAGGAAGCATCATTCCCTTTCTTCAGCTTCTCTAACTCCACCTGGGCGGACTCAAAATCTCTTCTTTCCGCCAGAGATAAAACAAGATCAATTTTTTTGTCGGGATTCTCCATTTTCAATTTTTACCAAATGATCCTGTTTACTTGATTAGAATAAAAATATGACCACGGTTTTTCTCAGAAGACCTAAAAGCCTTCCCTTCTCCAAGACCATCCTTCTGTCCCGTCAACTCAAGATGGAATATGATCCAGAAATCAAATCCAAACTCAAGTATAAACCAATCATCTGACCCAAGAGGACCTGGGGGATTTTCATTCGGATCAGTGTTGCGCAAATCATCCCAAGGGTGTTCCCAATCCGGGTTGGGATCGGTCAAACCACCTGCAAGACAAAGGTTGAAAACAACCAGAAAACAGAGGAGGATGGAAAAGAAGACTATCTGTTTGAACAAGGAAAACCTGTGGCCCTCAAAAACTTTTGAATTAAGCCACCTCATGTCTCAATCGCCTCCTTAAGTGATGAAAAGGGAAATTTCACCTTTTTTACTTATTAATAGAGAGAAAAACTCAGTCTCCTAAAACATTAGTTTTCCACAAACGAGAAAAACACTTGTGATAATCGTCCTGATTGAATTTATCCCTCATTATCAATTTAAGATATAATTCCTTTCTGTCAAGTTATTTTTGGCGGTATTCTGATAAAAAAAGTGCCAACAAAAAAGTCTGTGCGCAAAAGTTCAGTCTGAGTCAGAAATCACCAAAAAATTCAAAGGTGTGACGACAAAGTTAAAGCTTTATACTCTAACCTTTCCCTCTGCCAGCTTAGCTTTTTTAAAAGATCACATTCAATTCTTGAGGCAATTCCATTTGCAGTGAAGAAAACTGATGTGTTAAGGTATTATGCTGGCTCTCAATAAATTATACGTTATCAGATTGATTCATATTGAAGCAAAAACTAACTGAATCCTTTTCAACAAAATTCACTAAAAATATCCGCAGGAGCTTGAGATATGATAGGTTTTACTATCATATTGGATTGACCGAACTATATTTAAAAATTCGACAGCAGAGATGCCCTCTCTACAAACTGTCCATCTTAATCAAAAACTTTTCAGCACCATAGACCACCATGCACATTCTGTTGGGGTGGGGGTTGAACCCCCACCCCACCATGCGGAGTGCAAAAAAGATTTTTCTTTAAGTCAAAAACTGCCCATATGGGCACTCCAGAAAAACTGTACTGGAAGCAAAACCGCGGGACTACGGGACTAAGGGTTTTCAGCACCATAGACCACCATGCACGTTAAGCACACTGCCGGTGATATAGCTTGCCTCATCTGAAGCCAAAAATGCCACGGCGTTGGCGATATCCTCTGGTTTTCCCAATCTTTTCAGTGGGATTTGTTCAGGCATCGATTCTTTCATGTCCTCGGTGTAAGCTTCCGTCTCAATAAATCCGGGGTTAACCACGTTGATGCGTATTCCGTTTGGGGCTTCCTCCTTTGCTAGACTTTTTGAAAAAACCACCATACCGGTCTTAGCCACCGCATAGGCACAGGTGCGAAGATAGCCTCCAGTCCTTTCAGAGTTGGGCGCACCGATATTTATGATCACTCCGGACTTCTGTTCCCTCATGATGGGCACTACCGATTTACAGCAGTAGAAGACCGAGTTTAAGTTTGAATTCAAAATCTTTTGCCATTCCTCAATAGTGGTATCAAAAATCGTCTTATAAAGAAAGGGTCCCACATTGTTGACCAGAATGTCCACTCTGCCAAATTTCGATTTTGCCAACTTTATCAACTCTTTTGCTTCTTTCAAGTTGGAAACGTCACCCTGAAGAAAGATAGCATCCCTTCCCATCTTTCTGATCATCTCCACCACCTTTTCAGCCGCCCGGCTGTTGGACAGGTAATTGATCACCAGAGAACATCCCTCCTGCGCCAGCTTCAGGGCGATGGCTCTTCCAATACCCCGAGAACTACCGGTCACCAATGCTACCTTATTAGCGAAACTCATTTTAACCTCTTTTTAATAGCGGGTGGATTCACCCCTCAGAGCAAGATCACTTTTTCCCAACAGGCATTATTCCTAAAGGCTCTTCTTCGATTCCCATGACTTTCTTCACTTCCTCATCATCAAACGCTCCGATAAACACGGTGCCCAATTTGAGGCTTTCTGCTTGCAGGTAGATGTTTTCTCCCACAGAACCGACCTCCATGTGGACATACCGGATGCCTCTTTTTCCGTATTTTTTCTTAGTTCTCTCATAAACTGCGGTGATGATCAAAGTAACCGGAGCCTTCAATATCTCATCCTGATAAAGTGAAGCTTGGGTAAGCTTTTTTCGCAGATCCTCGTTCTTCTTCAAAAAGATGGTATGTTTTCCCGGATCATAATGATAAAGTCCGGGCTTAAGTCCTTTCACCTCTCCTGTCACCAGGTATATCTCCAGAGGATATAAAGCTCCGGCGGAAGGAGCGGTTCTGCCTCCCCACTTGGCGGTTGTCCCCTGTGCCGCCCAGAGAAGTTGTGAGATCTGGTCGATGGTAAGAGAATCTTTTCTAAAATCCCTTACCGATCTGCGTCCCAAAAGCGCCTCCTCTAAGCTAATCTTACTGGAAAATATCGGTTTCGGCAATTTCATGGTCTCTCCTTTTGCTTGGATTTCTTCATCCGCGAGAAGTTGTATGCCAGGCTGGATGACAAGAAACATCGTTCCCCCTAAAAAAATCATCATAAAAAAGACAATTAATTGGATTTTCTTTCTCATCAGAGACTCCTTTCATCTTTATAGCATTCTTGTCCGAAAGTCCCCAAATGGGGACATTTCGGACCTACAAATATAGCCTCCACAGGATCACGGGATCCTTTGAAATCGTCCTTTCCTCACATGCGAAATATAGCCGTGTAGGTCAAGCATGGTCTTTAGACCTGCTTGACATTACAAATTCTGTCAAGCACCCTTCAACTCAAGGCTTCAGGACAAGTCCTTCGGGATGCTTGACCTACAAAGCTTTTCCCTCACATGCGAAATATACTGGGAAGAAAGCAAAGATCAAGACTTTTATGCGAAAGAGCGCAAACTGCCAATGATGGTTTCAATTATCCCAAAATCAGTAGGTCGGATATGTCCCGCCTTTGGCGGGACTACCCAACAATCTGTTCTTGCAATTCAATTACGAAAACAAGCCTAAATCGTTTCAGCCTGTTCATCTCAGAAGAGCAGACATAGCAATTCCGATGATCGCTATCTGTGATTCAATGCTTCGATAAAGAGACAAAATATTGGAGGCATGAAAAGTACAGCAGGGATGATATATATAGAGTGTGTGAAATCCGTTTCACATTTTTTGAGGGCGTAATTTCTCTGTCAAAAAATAAGAGATTTTATAAACCAGCTTTCAGGAAAAACCTACCTCAATCTTAACCAAACCACCAACAGCTGTTATTTCTCATCTCATTTAAGTCCAATTTTTTTATTTTTTTCCGTTTTGAGATCTTGGTTGTAGGTACTGTTGGATCTACCCAGGTGGCTTTGCTTTTTCTAAGAGTCGGCGAACGCTTTTTGGAGCGATGGTTTTTCTTAGCTGAAGAGCTTGGTTTTTGCCTTCTCATCTTGTCCCCCCTTTAAAACATTATTTGAAAGAGCCCCGCCTCTGGCGGGGCTCTTTTTCTTGTAAGTCTTTCTTTTTGACCTGCAATTTACGGATTGTTGGTTGTGTCGGACTCATCCCAATAATCCAGTGTGCCCTGTAGCACTATACGATACTCCCCAGTGTTTGGATTTACCGAATCCACCTTGCACTTGCAGGTGGTGGAATTATACAGAAGCTCGGTAAGCCTGTATTGCAATGCCGCCGGTGAACTCGGAGTCCTCTCTATGGCTGGAAAATTCTGGTATCTGAATTTTACCACTTCTTTTCACCCCCTCCTTGTTTGTTTTTGGATTTCACTTGTGTCAACCACATCTTTCAGTAAGGGGACATTCCTCAAACACAAACATTATCAGACTGACTTACCGATTGGTCCACCAGGTCTCCGGTTGATCCCAATCCAGGGTGCCATGGAGGACAATCCGATACTCTCCAGTATCATGATTTACCGAATCCACCTTCACTTTGGTGGAAACAGAGCAGGAAACCAGATCACAGATCTTGGCCTGCAGATAGAAAGGAGACATCGGGACTCTCTCTATGTTTTTGAAATCATTCCAGTTGAACTTGGTCATACTTTTCACCCCCTCTCTTTTTTGCTTTTTAAGTTCCCCCTACTTGATTGATGCGCTTTTGCCTTTCTCAAGATATTGCTGCATGAACGTCAAGGTTCGTATGTGCGGACAATAGCTTAGGAAAATTAGTCTTTTCCAGCTCCAATCCTCTTCGTTGAAGTGGTATTGGTGGTCCGGTTAACAAAAGAACAGGTCAAAACCTTCCGATATTTTGAGGGCAATCCCCGGTTGTCCGGATTTTCATCTTTTGCCCTCAAGGGTGGCTTTAGTGGATCTTCGTTTTCCTGAAAGGAGACCAATTTTTCTATCTCTATCTTGAGATCATCCGGATTCTTAAAGTGGGATTTATGGTTCATTTTTCTCCACCTCACTGGATCGTTGCTAAGTGGCTAAAGCTTGTTTGAGATTTAAAAATCCAAAGTCTTTAAGTTTTTTCAACAAGGATAAAACAAAGCTCCTCTTCCAGCCAAACTCTGAGCCTATTTGAGAAGCCAGGGGATCAAGCTCAGTTTGCCGTTGCAGTGAATTGTTCCCATAAAGGTATTTGGTCAAATCAATCAAGGCATAGTATCTTCTGGATAGGTTTTTGTTTGCTATAAGCCTTTTCAACACATCTGCGGCAAAGAAGGCAGAGAACATTCCCACCTTTTTGTCCTTGCATTCCACAAATAAGTCAAATCTGAAGTAGGGATCTTTGTAACCGCAGGTTATCCCACTACATGAATTCATGCCGGTTATGTTTGACTGTAAGTCTATGATCACGTGCTCCATCATATGGGCGATATTGGTTATCTTATCTGAGTGTTCGGTGTAAGAACCCTTCTTGCCCGATTTTAAATCTTCAAAAAGGTGTTCCCCACACTGATGTCTTTCCAAAGAGGGTAGAAGCTTTATAAGTTTCATAACAATCAAAGACAGGTCGGTGGGGTCTTGTTCAATTTCAGGGACTCGAATGTCTAAAACCACCTTAAGTTTTTTGCTACCCGGCTTGAATCTCGGGTTCAAACCGGAAATCTCTGGAAACCCTCCGTAGGAAATCTCTTTTATTTCCAAAAAATCTTTCAAAGGAAAGCCATTTTTGCTGAATTGATCTCTTGTCAATAAGTTTGTATTTATTTTGTCGGCAGGACGAGTGATTTCTTTATCCAAATTTAAAAAAAGCTATAATTTTGCGCAGAAAAGAAATAAGTTATCCCAAGTTCCGGCAAAAGGTCTAAGAATTCAGGGGAATTAAGCATTTAGAACCCCCCAAATGTAGCCAATGATTTTGTAAAAGATCAAAGAAGGATGTCGAGTCTGTCTAAAAGTCCATCCACACCGTGGAAATTATTAGGAGAAAACTAATGCAAAAGTCATCAACTTAAGACAAGCAGCTATCGTGCCCAAAAAAATCTTCAATTTTTTTGTTGACTTTGGCGTCTGGATTCTATAAATTTATGCCTTGTGACAAAAGTAACAAACTTTTGCTAAAGGCAAAAAAGCATAATTGGATTTTAGCTTCGGACAGAAAACTAATAACCTCTTTTAAGGAGCAACCACCATGAACGGAAAAACAGGAAAGGGCAGTGCTTACGGCTGGCTTCTCCAGAGGATCACCGGGATCTTTTTGGCTTTCTTTTTGATCCTTCATATCCTGGTGCTTCATTTCACCAAAGACTGGAGGATAGATTTTAATCTGGTGACTTCCCGATTGGATAGTACCGGATGGGTGATCTTCTATCTGATATTCGTTCCAGCCGGACTTTTCCATGCTTTCAACGGAGCCTGGCAGGTAATCCATGATTACCGTCCCAAAGCTCAAGCAGTCAGAGCAGTAAAGACCCTGCTTTGGGTTCTGGGAATTGCCATCTCCGTCTGGGGATACTACCTGATATTCACATTTAACAAAGGAGCTTAAAGATGTATGAATCCAAGTCAGGCTTTTTCAGAAAATATAAAGATGCGCTGAGCTTAAACCCAAACGTGGGGACCTGGGCCTGGCTTTTGCATCGGATAACAGGCGTGATTCTGGTGCTTTATCTTTTCATGCACTTCCTTGTCCTGAGTTCCTCCATCGGAGGAGAGGGGAGTTTCAACGCCTGGTTGTCCAAGGTTCAAAACCCGGTCTTTCATCTTCTGGAGATCGGGCTGGTTGCGGTGGTGGCTTTTCATCTTTTGAATGGTCTCCGCATCACCATCGCCGATTTTTTCTTTTTGACCAAGCCCCATAAGACCATTTTCTGGATAGCCATGGTCATATTTGTGATCTTTTTGGTTATCACTTTGGTTGTCTTTTTGCCCCGGGCATTTTCACCTCATTAAAGGGAGGAGATCAGATGTTATTTCATGACGTATTGATAATCGGCGGCGGGCTGGCGGGCTTGAGGGCAGCCATCGCAGCGGCTGAAAAAAAGGTAGATGTGGCTATAGTCTCTAAACTTTATCCTCCCAGATCCCACTCCGGACAGGCACAGGGGGGGATAAACGCTGCCTTAGCCAACAATCCCAAGGCACACGATGATACCCCTGAAAAACACGGATTCGACACCGTCAAGGGTAGTGACTATTTAGCTGATCAAGAAACCTCCATATATTTGACAGAACAAGCACCGGAGGCTGTTTTTGAAATAGAACACTGGGGCTGTCCTTTCAGCCGAACCGAGGAGGGAAAGATTGCTCAAAGACCCTTTGGCGGGGCTGGTTATCCCCGCACCTGCTACGGGACGGACAAAACCGGCCATTACATCCTGCAAACCCTTTTTGAACAGACGATCAAACATAATATCAAGGTTTACAATGAATGGGAGGTCATCGGACTGGCAAAGGATGTGGATACCTGCTGTGGGGTGATTGCCCTGAATATGCATTCCGGAGAGCTTGAGGCTATGGGAGCCAATGCGGTGGTATTTGCTACCGGCGGCTCCGGTCGAATGTATGGAAACACCACCAACGCCATCCCCTCCACCGCCTTTGGAGTGGCTATGCCCTATTGGGCGGGAATTCCTTTGAAGGATGTGGAATTCATCCAGTTCCACCCAACCTCCCTTTATCCCAGCAATATCTTGATGACCGAAGGATGTAGAGGCGAGGGGGGGATATTGGTGAACAAGGAGGGGGATAGATTCATGAAGAAATATGTTCCCAAGGCTATGGAGCTGGGACCCCGGGATATAGTGGCTCGGAGTGTTCAGACTGAGATTTTAGAAGGGCGGGGATTCGACGATGCTTATGTTTATTTGGATTTAAGGCATCTGGGAAAGGCCAAGATCATGGAGCGTCTCCCTGGAATCAGAGAAATCACCATGGATTTCAACGGCATTGATCCGATTGAAGAACCTATTCCCATTCAACCGGGGACGCATTATTACATGGGGGGAATCGATGTAAATATAGATGGAGCAAGTCCGCTTAAAGGTTTTTATGCGGCGGGAGAATGTGCCTGCGTTAGCGTTCATGGAGCTAACCGGTTAGGAGGGAATTCCTTGCTGGAGACGGTGGTCTTTGGAAAAAGAGCAGGAGCTTCCGCAGGTGAATACGCCAAAGATAAACCGAAACAACCCAAGACCAATGCTTTGGAGCGAGCCCTGAAAAGAGAAGAAGAAAACTTCAATCAGATGCTTAAGTCTAATGGCAATGAAAATCCCTACACAATTAACGCTGAATTAAGAAAACTGATGCCGGAAAAGGCAGGTCTATTCCGCGATGAAAAGCTGATGACAGAGGGATTGGAGCAGATCAGGGTTTTAAAAGAGCGATATAAAAAGATCAGACCAGTCGTCTCGGGCAGTAGTTTCAACTTCGACAAGATCTGGGTTCTGGAGATCAAGGGAAATCTTGACGTGGCTGAAGCGTTGATGGCTGGAGGGTTAGCGCGAAAGGAAAGTCGCGGTTCTCACTTTCGCACCGATTTCCCAAAAAGGGATGATGTTAACTTCCTGAAGCACACCCTTGCCACCTACACCCCCGAAGGACCAAAGCTTTCCTACAGCGAGGTTCAGATAACCAAGTATCAACCTGTAGAAAGGAAATACTAATATAGACTGAGACTGAGATTGAGACTGAGATGTATCAACCTAAAGAAAGGAAATACTCATTATGACCGAATTCAGAATCTTAAGATACGATCCGGATAAGGACACCGAGCCTCATTTCCAGACCTACACTTTTGATAGCCCCAAGGGAATGACCGTTCTGGAAGGGCTGATCTACATCTTTGAGAACATAGACAGCACCTTGGCCTTCCGGTCGATGTGTCGGGCGGCTGTGTGTGGCTCGTGCGCCATGCACATCAACGACATCTATAATTTAGCCTGTCGAACCCAGATCGATAAGCTGGGCGGCAAAGTTACCCTAAAACCGCTCGCTCACCTTCCCATCATCAAAGACCTGGTGGTCGATTTGGAGCCTTTCTTTGAGCAGTATAAAAAGGTGTTGCCGTATTTAATCCCTAAAGGAAACCCTCCGGAGAAGGAATACCTTCAAAGCGAGAAGGAGAGAAAGAAGCTCGATCCTTGGGTTGATTGCATTCTTTGTGCCGCCTGCTATGGCTCCTGTCCGGTTGAAGCCACAGACCCAGAATACTTAGGTCCTGCTGCTTTAATGAAGGCTTTAAGGTTCATTGACGACACGCGGGACGGAAAGAGCAAAGAAAGGCTGGCTTTTGTAGCCACAGACTTTGGTGTCTTCCGGTGTCACACCATCTTCAACTGCCAGAAGGTGTGTCCCAAGGAGCTGGACCCTACCAAGGCTATTGCCAAGTTGAAGATGAAGGCATTATTTGGATAGATGTTTTCCCGGATGACATCGAGTTAGGTGAATTGGACTAAAGAGTAAGACACAAAACAACGTGGAGAGGGCACTGGGTTTCAAGTCTGGTGCCCTTTTGCATAAGGAAGTTTCATATAGGGGTAGGGCATTTCCTTCAGGAAGAATCCGTTCCCAGAAACAGTTATCAATTGATGTTTCCTAAGAAAACCAAGAGAAGAAGAAACTCACTGCGGTTGAAAGGCTTTGATTACAGTTCAGAAGGCTATTATTTCGTAACCATAAGTTGCAGAGAAAAGAAGACCTGTTTTGAAAACGAAAAAGCAAGAAAAATTGTTAAAAGACAAATAGCTAATCTTAAAAACAGATTTGATATTTTGATCGACTGTTTTGCCATTATGTCGGATCACATTCACATTATGGTTGTTTTAGGCAAATCTAAAGATGCTAGCTTGTCGCAAGTTATTCAGGCACTTAAGTCTTTAGTTACAAAAAAGTTCAGAGAGGAGCTTGGTGTTCTGGAAAAGTTCTGGCAAAGGGGTTTTTATGATCATATAATCAGAAATGAGAGGGATTATCTCGAAAAGAAGCGATATATCTTAAATAATCCTCTGAAGGAAGAATTGTTAGGGCGGAGGTGAACTCCGCCCCTACGCGGAGAATAATAAAAATCATAATCGCGTAGGGGTGGAGCTTGTCTCCACCCAAAAATAGGTGGGAATCAACCTTTCTGCTTAGCCCTCCTGTTGTTGGGGTTGGAAATCCCGCCAAGGGCGGGGCCAACTTCCCTCTTGTGGATGATAACGCCATAAAAGTAACAAAAATCCCCTCACAGCAGATGCAGCAGATTAAGCAGATTAAAATTGTCGGTATCAGCTTAATCTGTTTAATCAGCTGTGAGACATTCTCCTGCTCCTCAATGGTTCGCCTAACGGTTCGACTTTGCTCCCTTCGACCTTGCTCAGGGACAGTGAGCGAAGTCGAACTGTCACCGTCCTGAGTTTGTTGAAGGAAGGCGAACACTCCAAATACATTGTGATGGTGCAAGGGTTGAAGCCTTCAGGGCGAGCCCCTGCCCCAATCATAACTTCAACCTGGTTCACCTAAAGGTGAACACTCCAAAAACACCTCTCCGATCTGCTTTTTTTCAGATACCAAATCAAAAATAAGTTGATTTCGCATCATATTTTTGTTGCATTATTCCACCCAATGAGATATTTTGACATTGAGGAAAACAAAAACATTTTTAAAGTGCGGGTGGTGTATGAAAAAAGTTTTTCTGCTCTTTGCGCTTTTGATCTTTTTTCTGGGAGCCTGGGGGCTTTCTGCTTCTCCACGCCACGTTAAGCTGGTCACCATAGATGGAGCTATTGGACCAATCTCAGCTCGCATCATCGACGGAGCCATTGCTTCCTCTGTAGAGGATAGTGCCGAAGCCTTGGTCATTGAGTTGAATACTCCGGGTGGGCTGGATGAGTCCATGCGCCTGATAACCAGAAAGATTTTGAACTCGGAGGTGCCGGTGATCGTTTTTGTTTCACCTGCTGGCTCCCGGGCAGCTTCCGCCGGAGTATTCATCACCCTGAGCGCTCACATCGCCGCCATGACTCCGGGAACCAATATGGGTGCGGCTCATCCGGTTGCCATCGGGGGGCAGATGGACTCTACCATGGCAGAGAAGGTGGTCAATGATGCCGCCGCTTACATAAGAAGCATCGCCAGCAAGAGGGGAAGAAACGAAAAGTGGGCTGAGGAGTCGGTGCGAAAAAGCGTATCTGCCACCGAAAAGGAGGCTTTGAAGCTGAAAGTTATCGATCTGGTAGTCAACGATCTCCGGGAACTTCTCGACTCCTGTGATGGGAGGGTCGTGAACCTTCCCTCCGGTGAGAAGGTGCTGAATACCAAGGAGATCGAAGTAAAAAGAGTGGAGGTGAGCTTAAGAGATCAGATTTTAGAGGTGATCTCCAATCCCACTATCGCCTATATTCTTCTCACCCTGGGGATGTGGGGACTTTTCTTTGAGCTTTCCAATCCGGGAGCGATCTTCCCGGGAATAGTGGGGGGAATATGTCTGATCTTAGCTTTCTTTGCCCTGCAAACGCTCCCCATCAATTATGCCGGTTTGCTTTTGATGATTTTGGCTTTGATCTTGTTCATACTGGAGGTAAAAATTGTAAGTCATGGAGCACTGACCATTGGAGGGATAATATCTATGGTTTTAGGATCTTTGCTTCTGTTTGAATCCCCCCTGCCATATATGCGCGCATCGCTGGTGGTGATAATCATGGTTGTTGCCGCCACTGCTTTATTTTTCATAGTTGCGGTGGGATTAGCTCTCAGAGCCCGAAAACGGAAGGTTACCACCGGAGGCAGAGGACTTATGGGTGAAGTGGGGGTGGCACGAACTGCGCTGAAGCCGGAAGGAGACGTGTTCATCCATGGAGAGATCTGGAAGGCAGAGGCGGACCAGCCCATAAAGAAGGGGGAGAAGGTAGTGGTCACGGGGGTGGAACATCTTACCTTAAAGGTTACCAAGAAGAAGTGAAAATAATCTGCCTGAAGAGATGTTTTTCACCTCCACTCCTCAACCGAAAATCTTTAAGTATAAGCATCAAGATGAAACTTTCAGGAAACTGTTCACAAAACTGAAAGATTTATACAGTTGAATGCTGATCTCATGCTAAGTGAGGTGACACAATTTTTGGTTAGAGAGTCTTAATCTTGTAGTCCTTACGAAGAATAAGCGATTAACCGCTTTACAAAACAAAAGGAGGTTGTCATGGGTTTGGGTCTTCTGACCATCATAATCATTGCACTCTTTATCCTGGCTAATGCCGTCAGGATATTGAGGGAGTATGAAAGAGGTGTGATATTCCGATTAGGAAGATTGATTGGTGCCAAAGGTCCCGGTCTGATTCTTTTAATTCCACTAGTCGACCGGATGGTGAGGGTGAGCCTTCGAGTGATTACCATGGATGTGCCTGCTCAGGATATTATCACTCGTGATAACGTCACGGTTAAGGTGAACGCGGTGATCTATTTTCGAGTGATGGATTCTAATAAAGCCATCGTGGCAGTGGAAGATTATTTATATGCTACTTCCATGATATCCCAGACCACCTTAAGAAGTGTGCTGGGTCAGGTGGAGCTGGACGATCTTTTGACTAATCGGGAAAAGATCAACCAGCAACTTCAGCATATCATCGACGATCAGACCGAACCCTGGGGGATCAAGGTGTCGGTGGTGGAGGTCAAAAACGTGGATCTGCCGGAGAATATGCAAAGAGCCATCGCCCGCCAGGCTGAGGCAGAAAGAGAAAGAAGAGCCAAGGTCATCCATGCGGAGGGAGAGTTCCAGGCCTCAGAGAAGCTGGCTGCTGCTGCTGAGGTGATCGGCAAGACGCCGGTGGGAATTCAGTTGAGGTTTTTGCAAACCCTAGCCGAGGTGGCAACGGAGAAGAACTCCACCACCATCTTCCCGGTGCCCATAGACCTCTTCGCTCCGTTTATGGAGAAGTACGCCAAGAAGCAGGGCGAGGGTAAGTAGCCGTTGCCAGTTAGCAGTTGGCAGTTAGCAGATAACAGATAGATCGGCTCTATCTCTATTTGTTTATGATAAATTAGGGAGGTAAAGTAATCCTCTCCTGAACGGGAGGAGCGAAAAATAACATTTTCTCTCTCTAACTAATTGCCCAGCTTTTCCGCTTGGATTACAGGCTGAGAGGTGATAAAAGTGAGGACTAGATTTCTGATAAAAGCAATCTGGATAGGGGTAGTTGTCTCCATTATGCTATTCAGCGGTTGTACTACAAAGAAGTCTACCTCACCAACAGATACAGGCCCGTTCATGTTGAGAGAGTATTTTCCTCTCAGCCAAGGAGACGAGTGGATATGGGAAATTGTGAAGGATTCCGTTCCAGAGCTTTTTGTAGACGGAGACATTAACCTGGGCGAGCCGTTTATTGATACCAATTATAATGGCATCCATGATTTTGGAGAAGACTATGAGGACTTAAACTCCAATGGAAAGTATGATGGACCCAACGATCCCTGGAGTCCGGGTATCCCGTTTATCGACAGAAATAACAACGGGTTGTATGAGCCTTCCAACGGAAAATGGGATGAAGGAGAGCTTATCATAGATCCAGATTCCCTTGATAGTGGGCCTTGGCCGCGACCTGCCCGCGGATTGCTGAAAGCGACATTGGATGGGGGCACCTGGATCTCCTCCGATGGCAGCGTGGTTGTTGGTCGACGCTCGCGTTTCCTTGGACCTGGTGGATTTTTTGTGGATCGGTATACAGACGATGGATTTTCAAATGATAGCTTGGGCTTAAGATGGCACTCGCACACTACAGGATGGATTTTCGCTCCTGAGGACGACTTAAAGGATTGCGGACCGATTGCTATCGCTAGGGCAAGTATTCAAATCGGGGATTCGGTGATCAATGCAGATACTTCCGATACTTCGGGTATCTATATTTGGATTTCTGTTTTCGAAGGAGTGGAAAATGTAACAACTCCTGCAGGGAGCTTTCGAAACTGCCTGAAGTTTAAATCTGTAGCTTCTGGGTGGACAGGGAATATGCAGGGGTTCAATGGCACCAGCTATCAGTGGTATGCAAAGAATGTGGGTCTGGTGAAATCAGAAGGACCTAGCAAAAGTGATTATTGGCTCCTCAAGAGTGCCAGCATCAACGGCACTGATTATCCTTAAAGGAGCTAAGTTCAACAAGTAGTCGTAGGTCAAGCATGGCGCAGCCTGCTTGACAAATCAAAAATAATTGTCAACCCCGCCAAAGGCGGGGTTGACCCACAAATTCTTCGAAAACCTCTCCCCCTTTTTGTCCCCCTCTCCATTTTATGGAGAGGGGGAAACAGGGGGTGAGGTGTAAAGCGATGAAACTTACTTTATGTAAGGCATTTTCATGGAATATTTGATCTTTGGTAGTGCGGTAATAATCATTCTGGTTCTGTTGCTTATGCTGATGCAGAGGCAACTGGCAAGCTTGAGGGAGCAGGTTCGCAAAAGTCTGGAAAATACAGGTCAGATACTGAGTCAACGATTTGAAACTACCAGCAAAACCGTAAGTGAAGTCCAGACGAATTTAGCCCGGTTGGAGGAATCGAATAAAAAAATATATGAGGTGGGCAAGGACATCTCCAGCTTACAAGAGATATTGAAAGCTCCCAAGATCAGAGGAGGCATAGGTGAATTTCTTTTGGGCGATCTTTTAAGCCAGATTCTGCCTTCAAAACATTTCAGCCTGCCTCATACCTTCAAAAGCGGTGAGAGGGTGGATGCGGTCATTCATCTGGGCAAAAGACTGGTTCCGGTGGATTCAAAGTTTCCTTTAGAAAACTTTCGCAAACTTCTGGAGGCAGACTCAGACCGGGACAAGAAAGTTTACCGTCGCAGATTTATCTCCGACGTGAAATTACACATAGATGCAATCGCAAAAAAATACATCCTTCCGGACGAGGAAACTTATCCATTCGCTCTGATGTATATCCCGGCGGAAAATGTGTATTATGAAACCATAATCAAAGAGCAGGATGCAGAGGATGGGAAAAGCATTGCCAACTATTCCATGCAGAAAAGAGTGATACCAGTCTCCCCCAATACTTTTTATCTTTATTTACAAACCATCATTCTGGGACTCAAGGGGTTGGAGGTCGAGAAAAATGCAGAAGAGATCCTCTCTGCCCTGGGTAGATTGAGAGTTGATTTTGACAGGTTCGGTCGCGATTTCGGACTTATCAGGACTCATCTGCGTAATGCCACTGTCTGCTACGAATCGGCTGATAGAAAACTACAGAGATTTGAAGATAAACTTAAACAGGTGGAATCCACGCCATCTGAGGGTGAACTTCAGGGGACTGACACGCCAGAAGAAATAAAAGAGACGAAAGGCTCAACCGAATAGTTGAAACCTGTTTTTGCTGGTTGTTGGTCTTCAGCCATATTCGGATTGTTGCTTTCCCTTTCGGGCAAAAAAGAAAAAAACTACAAAATCGTTGACAGGATAACTAAAAGTAGTTTTATTAAATTGTAATCCCGAAGGAAAAACTTTCAATGGAGGAAAGCATATGCCTAAGTCGGTGATTCAGACGGCAAATGCTCCCCGGGCAGTGGGACCATATTCACAGGCGATCAAGCTGGAGGGAGAGTCTTTGATCTTCGCTTCCGGCCAAATTGCACTGGACCCCAAAACCGGTGATAGAGTCCACGGGGGGGTCGTTCAGGAGACCAGGCGGGTTTTGGAGAATCTTAAAGCTGTGCTGGAGGCGGCGGGATCCAGTCTGGAGAAGGTGGTGAAAACCACGGTTTTTTTGCATAGCATGGACGACTTCGGAGTGATGAACGAGATATATAGCCAATACTTCAAAACCGATCCCCCTGCCAGATCGACCATCGAGGTCTCCCGTCTGCCAAAGGGAATGAAAATCGAGATAGAGGCGGTGGCTTACACCTAAGAGCTACCAGCCCGTCAAGTCCACGGACAGAAAAAATCCTGCTTTGCTTCTGTTTTTCCACTGACATCGATTTTCTTGATCAGGATATTATTGTCTTGCTCAGAAGTCAGGAACATTATAGGAGATTTCTATAGTTTTCACCAATCTTCAGCGAATTTTCTTGCCAGATGGCAGAGCATTTTATACATTAAATATGTTTGAGCGATAACTGGTCAAGGTTAACAAACCAAGGAGCGGGTTTTAGATTTCCGGCGTTCATATTATCACACGGAAGTGGATTTTTTTATCTTCAGCGAAAGATCATTACTCAAAACTAAAAGTAACAGCTTGCCATTGCTTTTCTGATAGATTCTGTAAGCCGTCCCCCAAAATAAAGATCCGATCATCAAAAAGTTGGTCTATCTTCTCTTGGAAAATGAAAGGAGACAAAGATGTCTAAGTATGATCGGCTGTTGTACGTTTTAAATCTTTTAAGAGGACGACCCGGGCTTTCCGCAAGTCAGTTAGCCCGCGAATGCGAAGTTACAGAGAGAACCGTTTACCGTTACATAAACTCCCTATCATCGGCAAACATTCCCATATATTTTGATAGAGGCTACCGGCTTCTTTCGGATGCCTTTCTGCCGCCTCTCAATTTGACCCCAGACGATTATCTGGTTTTGAAAATGGCTCTTTCCTCCTCAGTTTTTGCAAGCCGAAGTCCTCTGCGTAAACCGGCAAAAAGTGTATTAGCCAAAATAGAAGCCAATTTGGGCTCGACAGTAATGAAGGATTTAGATAAACTTAGAGATGTTGCCTCCATAAATATCAAATCCACCTCCGATTTCTCCAGGTTGAGTCTATCGTTTAAGCTGATCAAGCAGTCAATCTTAAACCGAAAAAGCCTCAAGATCGTTTATGAATCACTCCAGTCCGGAGAAAGCACAAGGCAGGTTGATCCCTACAGCCTGGTTTACCGAAGACATGCCTGGTATCTGGTAGGATTCTGCCACAGGCGAAATGAGATCAGACTCTTCCGGCTCAACCGCATAAAGAAAATCACCCTTTTAGACAAAAGTTTTCAGAGGAAAAAAGACTTCTCTTTGTCTGAATTCTTTAAGGATAGCTGGGAGCTTTACCAAGGAGAGCCGGTAGACGTGAGGATCAAATTCAAGGGAATTGCCGCAAAGGTTATAGAATCGGGACAACATCACCCTTCGGAGAAAACCAACAAATTGAAAGATGGTTCCCTGGTATATGAGGTTAAAGTCAATGGAATAGAAGAGATCCGCCGATGGGTTTTGGGATTTGGTGAAGATGCAGAGGTGTTAAAGCCTCAAGAGCTAAAGGAAAAAATTAAATCGACCATCGAAAAGATGAAACGATTTTACAGGTGAGTTATTGGTACTAATCTGGAAAAAGCTTAGAGCTTTTCGATCTTCCATATATTTTTTTGCAGTGTAGGAGTTCTTCAATCCTCTGAGTAAAAATACTTCTATCTTTTGTCTCTTTTTGTAGAATTCGTTCTATTCCAGATAGAAAGTTTGGGAAAAGGCATCTTTCTTTCCAAAATTTCATATGTGATCTTCGACCCGTTATTTGTATATTCCCCTGAAATCCTTATTCTTCCGCAGAATTTCTGGGGCAAAAAAATCCTCTCCCAACAAAAAAACTGAAAATCCACTGACAGAGTTTGACAGGTTGATAGGCGATATTTTTAATGTGGTAATTTTTAGCAAATAGTTCATATCTATCTATTAGCACAGGCGGTTTACTAAGGTTGGAGGAAAACAAGCATCAGGATTTCAAAGCAAAGAGAGGAAAATCCCGAAAGATGCGGGATAGGGTCAGCTTTGAAGGGGACGGGAGCTGACCCTCCCCCTTTGCTTTTTTGTCTTACGGGATACCTCCCGCATACAGGTATAAAAAGTTATTTACAAATAACAAAAGGATCAGAAATATTCTGATCCTTTGTCATAACCTCTAAAACTGTCAACGAAGTCTAATGCGAAATCGACGGTTGTTCTATTTTTGTTTTTCGTCCCTTTCGTCGGATTGGCGCTCAGGATTACCGACAGGTGGTTATTTCTGCTTGGCCAAGATCATCTCTATCAGTTCGTCATTCTTGCTCTTGACTTCTTGATAAATCTCCGACGCCAATTCCTTGGCAGAATAGTAGTTTCCGGCGTCGTACTCGGCTTGCGCCTGTTTTAGCTCCTCATCCCACCTGGATATCTCGTCAGTCAGTTCCCTCTTACTCTTGGGGATTCCCCATTCCTTGGCCTTGCTTTGAGTGTCTTTGAGTTCTCCCCTGACCTTGGTGATTTCCGCAAAGAAATCTTCGACATCAGTCTTGGCTTCCTCCTTCTTGATTTGAGCCTGGGAGACCGCCTGATCAGCCACTGACTTGGCATCCTTCAAAAGCTTTTTTGCCTCTCCATATTTCTTTTGGGCAATTAGATTCTCAGCATCGATAATGGAGTTTTCAGCCTGGGTAAAAAGATCTGCCGCATATTTATCCGCCTCAGCCGCTCTGGCGTTTTCTAAGGCAGCTTTGGCAGCCGCCAGCTCGTTTGTGGGCTCTCCAGCGCACCCCAGAATCAGAAGCAAAACTGGAAAGAGCATCAAACCGACAACCCAAATCCCTTTCTTCATTTGGACGCACACTCCTTTCTTTCTTGAGTATTAAAGGTTTATGATTACTTTATCTTTTTACAGATGACACCGCCTTAAAAAAACGTTCTTTCTTCTTCGAATTGGCACTAATATATATGCTTGAATTATTTTGTCAAGCAATTTTTCTGAGAGCTCTGAAAAGAGGTTTGCAGATATATTGTAACCAATCTTAGACAGAGGATAATTATCTATTATGAGTGGTACTAATTCGCCGCATCGATTCAAGGATAAGCGATTTTGACAGCGCGTATGAGGTGATACCCCTTTTTCTGATACCCGGGATTCTCGTCCCGGTGCTTAATATTGATTCCTTATATCTCAAATGTAAACTGTTTCATATTAGTTTAAAAAACGTGATATCTTAAAATATAAGGCTTGATGATCTACGGATTGATTCTTCGGCGAAATTATTCTGGAGGCGAACGCCTGATTCTCTATGAAGACTTCAATTGTGTTCACATAAAGGATCGAGTGACAACAGGGAAGGAAATTTTGTGCTGGCTTCATCCGTAGTCAGATGCTCTATCATCGCCCTAAATTTCGGGTAGACACAGAGGTTTGCCCCTACATATAATTCAAGGTTACATCGCAACTTTGTTTACCCTGAACGCAGGCGAAGGGCACATCATGCCTTTTTCTACAAGTAAAAAAGCCAGAACCTAACTTAAGTTAGGTTCTGGCTCTTGTTTGCGGTTGGTCTTATTATCCCGTTGATGAGGAACACCAACGGGAAGCGAAGAGACACAATCCCAGAGTTAGGGTTATAGAGGCTGACTCTTCTCCTTGCACACTATGCCAAGCTTTTCCAACTCCTCTAAAGCCGGCTGGTAGATGGTGGGGCTTACTGGAATATGCACACCTGTGTCTTTTATCCTTCCGTTCAGGATCATAGCTGCACCTATGGCGGCAGGCAAGCCCACGGTTCTCGACATAGCTGAGTCGCCATTGGGGATGCCATAATCTATCAGGGTGGAGGTGATCTTCTCTTTCCTGTTTTCCGGATATTCAGCTGTAAAATCATGATGCAGGATGATCATGTCTCTCTCCCCTTCCTCATATTTGAGCTTCTCTAAAAGACGATTGGCAAAAACATCCAAAGGAGAACTTTTCTCAAATGGGATCATCTCGTCACCCAAAAGACCCAGCCATTCAAATCGCTTAATGGGCTCTGAATCTCCCTCGATCTTCAGATAGTTGGCCAAGTCTTTCTTTAGATCATCTCCCTTCTCTTTTTTGATCAACTTCCTCAAAAAGTCAGCGTAGGAAAGTCCCTTCACGTTTTGTTCTATCTCATCCAAAAGTCCCAGATCCACGACCTTCTTCATGGTCTGGCACCAGCCCGGATATCGCAAGGTTCCGCGGTACATGGAGTCGGCATCGGATATTCCATATATCTGGACGTATGGAACTGAGTCTCGATTAGGATAAGCCTCAAGCGGGGGCAATCCCTCTATGTCCATGGGCCAGAAATGAGAGAAAAGATCCTCTGATGCGATCTTCACTTCCTTTTTGTCTTTGAGGTAACGAGCGGAGTTTTTCCCGGCAAGAACCACTCCGCGTGGACTCCAGGAGAACTTGTAACCCCAGGGATTGGTGTTTGCCTCCGGAGCCGGCAGCCCCCCGCAATAGGAGTAGAAACTGGCGATCCGGCCTCCCTTGTTCTGCACCCCGTGGATGATCCTCATGGCGGACATATGGTCAATTCCCGGATCCAGTCCGATCTCATTTAAGATAAGCACACCCACGTCTTTAGCTTTTTGATCCAGCTTCTTCATAGCTTCGCTTACATAAGAGGTGCTCACCATGTGCTTTTTAAGCTCTATACAGAGATCAGCTACGGTGACATGATGGGTGTAGGGGACCATGCTGATTGTCAGATCGGAGTCAGATATCAGATTTCTTAAAGTGGCGGTATCATTCACGTTCAGAGGCTGGGCTTCTCCTCTGGGATGATCGCCAACTAGCTTCTCCGCTTTGCTTACCGTGCGACTGGCGACCTTCACCTGAAAATCAGGCTGATCCAAAAGATACCTCACCAGGGGTTTTGCTACCAGCCCAGCGCCTAATACCAAAACCTTTTTCATCTTGCTTCTCCTTTGTGAAAGAATCCACTAATTACAAATTATTAGCTGTATAACGCAATGCTTGGGGAATAGTTTGGGAAAACCGTTACTTCTCATTTGAGAATAAACCTTATTGATTACGAGTGTGAATAACTCCTGAAAATGGTGAAAAGATTTACCTCAAGCTTTTCACAAGAAACTTTGCATATAATGATAATCAGGGGTAAGTTCCCCGTGATAGACGATCACCGCATTTTTGATGGGAGGAGGAAGCGCACATCCATCGAAATTGACTGAAAAATCGGCTTTCACAATTTGGGGAATGAAAGGCTTCAAAACCCGGCTGAAATCTAAAGACGCCTCCCTGCTTATCTCGCAGGGAAGATTATCCACCGCCAAAATCACCAAACCCTTTCCCTTGTATCCATCAGTTACCTTTTCTTCTCCGGGATTATAGACATAAACCGGATTATCTGGTGCCGTCCCTTTAACGGTGCATTCTATTGAGCCCTCGATATCACAACTGATGTCCCCTATAACCTTTAAGCGAGGATTCTTATCCTCAGCATACAGCTTCTTTAAGAATTTCTTTGTCACCAATCTGGGGTAACGTTCATCCCAGTAAATGCAGTTCACCAGAACAGTAAGATGAGGGATATAATTTTCAAATTGAGAGCGGTATTTTTCCGGATAGTCGTAATAATCCTTCAGATCAAAAAGGTCTTCCCGTGAGATCGGCTCCACTATGTGTTCCTCTTTGAACACCACCTTGTAGATGTGCCTTTTGGAGAAATCGGACTGCTTATCCACAGAAGAAATCTCATGGGGACTGATTTGCTTATGAGGCAAAAGATCGAGTATCTCCTGGGCTCCGGAAGAAACATGTCCATAACCGGTAACCCCGAATATAAGGGGAGTCAACAGCTCCGGCAGACCATCTGTTTTGATCTTTTCTCCCGCCTTAGATATGCCTTCCTTGGCTTCTGCTAAGCTTTTGTATTTATAGGCATTTTTGATTTCTGTGAAAGGGTTGGGAATACCCTCCCAGGTGAGCCTTTTCCCCAGTGCCCACAGAGTATCTATCATCCCCGCCAGTCCGGCATGTCGTCCGAAGAAGATCAAGCGTCTTCCTTTTTCGTCTGTCACCTTCTCATAATCGATCAGATTACACCCCAGCTTCATCATCCTTTTTAGCATGGGTATATTGTGCTTTTGTCCCTTGATGGTATGGGAGAAAAAGACGTAGGTCTTTTGGGGCTGGAAAAAATCTGTGGGGATTTCCTTCACCGCAAAGATGATGGAGCATCCAGAGAGATCTTCTTTAACTTTTGCTCCAGCCTGAATGTATTCATCATCAGAGAAGATGCGGATCAAGGAGGGTTGTAAATATACATCTATTGCATGACTTTCTATCAATTCCTTCACATGCTCAGGAATTAAGGGCACTCTTCTTTCCCATCTGTTTTTATCTTCCCGTCGGATTCCTGTTTTGTATTTTATCTCGTCTCCTTCAAGTCAACAAAAAAACAAGCTTTTTGCTGCGAATCGTTCATGAGCCCCTGAAATAATGGACTATATTTAATAAAGAGAGGTGGATTTGTCAAGCGGATTCGCCTGCTTGGAACATTGCCCAAAATGCAAGAGGGGTGATTAGGCAAAAATTTGGTAGCTTGACAGGCTACCAATCATGGAAAAGAAACTGTTAGAGGATGCATAAACTGGGAGGAGAGGGTAGGCGCAGGCTTCCCTCGGACTGAGTCCCTCGGGACGAACGTCAGCCTGCGGAGATGGGATGAGAATTGTAAAATTTACACAGGTGGCTTGCAATTAGATTTTAAACCAGCACCTAACTTATGCTTTGGAGTGCGGAAGCGAAGTCGAAGATCCCGCCCAGACGGGCGTCCGTCTGGACGCTTCGCGGGGCTTCCGCAGCGCCCCGCCAAAGGCGGGGCGCACTCCTTTTCTTACTCTTTTCCAAATCGCCAAGATAATTAGTTGATAACCATAAGTTAGGTGCTGACACTTGAAACCTTGTAACTCTCAGCAGAATAGATTATGATTCTATCCCCCAGTTTCACAATTCTAATACAACTCAGAATTTAATTGACATGCACTATGATCATGTGGTATATGTGACAAAGAGAAGTTTATCATTTGAGAAAACTAAGGAAGGATTTCTAAAAAATCAATCTCTACAGAAATCATGAGGTCTTATCTAGTTACTAAAATGCATAATTTGCTTTTCACCAAAATTAGTTGGGCTGTAGCGGAAGGCTTTAGCCTTCCATTGTGGGGATATGTCAATAAGTCCGTTTGGAAACCTAAAGGTTTCTGCTACATTTCATCTTCACCTCAAATATCAAGGAGGATACCATGCTGAATTCAACGCTAATGAAAATTTGGTTGAGACTAAAAATATTTATTTTCATCTTTGTTTTTCTTCCCTCATCTCTTTTTGCACAGGATGAATTTCTTCCAGCAATTGAGGACACATTATGTCCCACGGATTGGCTTTATGCTGGTCCATTTTCCATAGGTGCCCGGGAGGGGATAGTCGGGGTAATCGAAGATGTGGAGAATTTTCGACCACAGGAAGGAGATGAGCATCCCAGCATCCTGCCCCAGGGTGGAAAGGTGGGTTGGAAGAAGATAACTCCAGACTCTTCAGGTTGGGTAAAGCTGGAGTATGAAAACGTATGGTGGGATACCCTGATGAGTTACTATGGGGTGGCAGGGATTCTGGATGCCGGATATGCCTACACAGAATTTGAAAACACAGGCAAAAAAAGAGCTTTGGCAATTGCCGAGAAGGTGGGCTCCTTCTATTTAAACGGAAAGCGCTTTCGAGGCGATCCTTATGCTCACAAGCTGGTCAGGACTCCGGTGATCTTAGAAGATGGGATCAATCGGGTTTTAGTGCCGTTAAGCGGATTTGGGGATCATCGCTTCATGTTCAAGCTTATTCCTGTCCGGAATGAATCCATTCGGACGCCCGCTCCGGTGATGCTTATTCCCAAAGATGCAACTTTACCCGACATAATTGAAGGTGAAAAACAAAAATCATGGGCTGGGGTTGTCATCCTTAATACCACGTCAAAAAGATTGAAAGATGTCAAGCTCTTCATAGGAAGCGGGCAATTCTTTAAAGAAAATGAGGTCACAATTCCCTCTCTTATGCCCCTCTGTATTAAAAAAATCCCTATTACAATAGAGGTAGTTGAACCTTTAAGCGGAATGGACACAACTTCCATTAGGGTCAAAGTCTCTTATCAGGACTTCTCTTCAGAAGAACGTCTTTCTTTAAGAGTAAGGGAAAACGGGGATTCGTATAAAGTGACATTCATATCGACAATAGACCATTCCTGCCAATATTATGCCGTTCTCCCTCCGAAGGATTATGATCCTCAAAGGAAATATTCTCTTATCCTGACCCTGCATGGGGCCGGAGTAGAAGCTTCGGGCTTGGTGGATTGTTACGGTCAAAAGGATTGGGCTTTTGTGGTTGCTCCCACCAACCGACGGAGATTTGGATTTGATTGGCAGGATTGGGGAAGGCTGGATGCCCTGGAGGTTCTGGATCTGGCAAAAAAAACCTTCCCTATTGATAGCAACAGAGTTTGTCTAACCGGTCATTCCATGGGAGGACACGGGACCTGGCATATTGCCCTGACACACCCTGACCTGTTTGCCGCCGCCGCTCCATTAGCCGGGTGGACCTGCTTTCAGCTTTATATCCCCTGGTTTCTGCAAAAAAGCTACATGTTTGCCGAGCCGGGACAGATTGCCATAAGAGACATGAGCCTAAGAGAGGATTTTGCCCCCAATTTTGTGGAGAATGCCTCAAATCTCCCAATCTTCATCTCCCACGGAGGCAACGACGATAATGTTCCCACGGTGCACTCCAGACTTTTCGTCTCTCTTTTGGAAGAGTTGGGCTATGAGTATCATTACAAGGAAATTCAGGGCAAAGGACACTGGTTTAATCTCGATACTCTGGACAATATCGTATGTGTGGATGATCCTGAGCTTATGGATTTCCTGAAAAGTAAAAAAAGAAATCTCTTTCCCAAACATGTGATCTTCAAAACCACTGATATAGGGCAGAGCCATAAAAGTTATTGGGTGGAAATTATCCAGCAAGAAAAACCATTCTTTGAATCCCGGATCGAAACAGAGGTAAAAGAGGGAAAAATCGAAGTAAGAACCAAAAACGTCCACCAGTTTGCTTTATCTTTATCGCAAGAGCTCCTTCCTTATGGCAGGATTGCTTTCCTGATAGATGGGAAAAAGATTGGCTACATCCTCAAAACCAACGAAAAGTTAACTTTCTACAAAAAGGGCAATAAATTTCGAATAGGCAGGATTAAACATCGTCCTTTGAGAAAATCAACTGAATTTTACGGTCCCATAAAACAGACTTACTTTTCTCCCTTTGTGCTGGTTTATGGCACAAAAGGAGACTCGATTGTAACCGAGATAACGCTTCATCAAGCCCGGCTGGAGGCAGGCCGATGGTGGAGAAGGGCAAATGGCTTGGCAGAAATACTCCCGGATACTGAAGTGACCTCAGAGGTAATGGAGAATTATAACTTAATTCTTTTCGGAGGACCGGAAGAGAATTTCGTGACCGCCAAACTAAGCAAACGTTTGCCCATAAAAATAAAAGATCATAAAATCTTATTTGGGAAAAAAGAGATTTCTGGCGATGGGATAGCAGTTGAGTATATCTATCCGAATCCAGCCAATCCAGAGAGATTTGTGTTCGTTCACCAGGGAGTGGGTCTGACCGGACTGAAGCTCTCCACTTTTTTCACGGCTTTATACTCCGGGGCTGGATTGCCCGATTTCATCATCTTTGATGATAAAGTGAAACACAAAGGTTGGGGTGGGGTTTTGTGTGCTGGTTTTTTCGACTCTGACTGGCAGATAGATGAAAAGCTAACTTATCTGCAGGAATAAAAAAGAGGAGAGTCTATTTCCCTCTCATTTGCAAGGAGATTCATATGAATGCCCCGCAGGGTTAGGGTAAGGTTGAGGTTGAGCAAACACAATACGCCACCTTGTTGGGGCGGGGGTTGAACCCTTCAGGGCAAGCCTTCAGGACGAGCCCCCGCCCCTTCTCTATATGGACAGGGGTACAACCCCTGTCCGAACAAATGAGTCGATATAAATATCGAAAAAAAGAAGCCAGCATCTAACCTTAAAATGTTTTTTTAAGGTTGGGTGCTGGCTTACCCTGCACCGTATGATGCAGGGCTTACCCCCCTTATCCTTCTTTCTTGAGTTTAGGTAAATCGACAGCCGAACTTTTTATTGATTCAATTATTAGTTTCCTTTTTTGCGGTCTGCAAGACCATCTTCACAATGTCCAGAAGGCGTTCACAGCTAAAAGGCTTCTTCACATATAAAACTCCACCTACCTGAAAGCTTTTTCCTTCATCGCTTCGGGCATCCATGCCGGTCAAAAATATTACTGGGATGCTCTTGGTCTTTTGGCACTCTTTCAACTCTCCACAGATCTCATAACCATCCATGGAGGGCATCATGATATCTAAAAGGATCAGATCGGGCAGAAATGTTTTGGCTCTTTCTATCCCGATCTTACTGGAATTTTCAGATTTCACCTCGTAACCGGCGCCCTCCAAGAAAGTTTCGATTATATCGGTGATCTCCGGCTCATCATCGATTACCAGAATTTTAGCCGGCTTGACCTTTCCCACAGATCCTGCAGAGCTGCCTTCAGCGACTTTGGTGATCTGCGATGTGTTTGTTGGATTTGACTCGTCAGATTTTGAATTCAACATAGATTCCCTTTCTGGTAAAATTCTATTCTTCGGTCTTCAAAAAGATGATTACGCGGGGTGACCTTTTTATCCTTAGCTAAATGCGGATCGATGTCCACCGTCCATACCCCCTCTTGGCATTCATCTACATTCGCCAAGATATTTCCTTTGGGGTTCACTATCTGACTGTTCCCGGTGAAAGAAAGTTTCACGTCTGCCATCTCTTCAGTGCCGGTTCGGTTGGCAGTAATAGCGAACACCCCATTTTCAATACATCTGGTAATCATGGCGCTCTGGCAATAGGGGAGGACTAAATTAGAAGGATGACATATGATCTCCGCTCCCTTCAAAGCCAAAACCCTTGCCACCTCCGGAAAGATCCAGTCAAAGCAGATCATCATTCCCACTTTCGCACCGCCGATATCGAATACCTCCAGTTCCTTATCGCCAGGAGAAAACCACAATTTTTCCCGATCAAACAGATGCAGTTTTCGATAGACTAAAAAATCTCCTCCGGGCGTTACCAGAACCGAGGAGTTAAAGAACCTGTCACCCTCCTTTTCTGCGATTCCAAACACAAGGTTTACATTCTCCTGTGCCGCCAAGTTGGCCATCTTCGAGAATGTGGGTCCCTGCGGAATGATTTCAGCTGACCTCTTGAGTTCCTCCTGGTTTTCAAACAAGTAGCCTGTATTGAAAAACTCCGGAAGAACCAAGAGGTCAGCTTTTACCCCCCTTATTGAGCTTATCGCTCGTTCTACATTTTCGTCTTTCCTCCCCAAGAAAGGAAAGAACTGAAAGAATCCTACTTTCACTATCGCTCCTTTTTATTTTTCGACCTTTTGCCTTCAGACTTTAGCTTAAGGAAACAAAAAGTGGGAATATGTCAAAGGTTTTTGCATAAAAGCCTCGTCATTCGAGTTCAGATCATCCGAGAGCTTAACGAATTTAACCTCACCCCCCGTCTCCCTCTCCATCCTTCGACAAGCTCAGGACGGTGAGCGAAGTCGAACCGTGAAATGGAGAGGGGGAGAGGTAAAAAAAGCATAAAGATTTTGTCTTTGGTGCAAAAGACGTGGTCATATCTGATATTTACACTTCTATCTTCTGCACTTCTTGACAATTGCCTTTTTGATGTTAACTTAATCTTAATGATTGACGAATCTTCAGCACAAACTCATTTCGCTCGAAAGCATTTTAAACGAAATTTCTTTTTGGGGGTCTCCAATGGGGTCTTGTTCAATTTCGCCTGGGCTTTTACCAGCACCTCAACCGTGTTGCCTCTTTTCATCAGCCAGCTTACCCCCTCCCAGATCCTGATAGGCTTAGCCTCCACCCTGGAAGCATTGGGATGGTTTCTTCCCCAGATTGCCATTGCCGCGATAACCCTGCACCGAAAAAACCAGAAGCCGATTTATATCAAAACCGCCTTTCTGAGGGGCGGATCATTTTTCCTTTTCGCCATCCTGGTATTCTTTTTAGGAAAGGAGGGTCCCACCTATCTTCTGGTTACCTTTTTCTTTTTGTTTTCCCTTTATTCCTTTGGCGGTGGTCTGGCTGGCGTCTCTTTCACCGATATAGTGGGCAAGACCATTCCTAAGGAAAAAAGGGGGAGCTTCTTTGGGGCCAGAATGCTTGTCGGCGGGGGGCTGTCTGCGCTGGCCGGATTTTTGATTCAGAGAATTTTAAAGCTTTATGATTTCCCCCAAAATTTCGGAATCCTGTTTTTGATGGCGTCAGCTTTAATCGTTCTTGCTTTAATCTCTTTCTGTATGGTCAAGGAACCTCCAACAACCAGGCGACCTGAGAAAAAAAGCATCAAGAAAAACCTACTTCTGGGTTTTGAGATCACAAAGAAGGACAAAAACTATAGGATGCTTCTTTTAACCAGGGTAGCCATTGGATGCTATGTGATGGGGTTGCCGTTTTATATCATCTATGCTAAAAAATATCTCTTAATTCCTACCAGCCTGGCGGGTGTATTTCTGACCGTGCAGATGGTGGGCTATCTCTCTTCCAATCTCTTGTGGGCATATTTGAGCAACCGGAAGAACAACAGGTTGGTTCTGGTATTGTCCGCCTTTTTTTCCGCGATATGTCCACTTTTGGTTCTTTCCAATATGGCGTTGGGAATTCCTCTCTGGGCCTATGGTGCGATTTTCTTCTTTCTGGGTGCCACCATCAGTGGGCTGGATCTTGGTTATATGAATTATCTTCTCCAGATTGCCCCGGAGGAGAGACGACCAATCTATGTGGGTTTTCTGAACACGGTGGTGGGACCAACCATCTTTCTGTCGGCGGTGGGCGGACTGATAATACAGGTTTTTTCCTTCACCGTCCTGTATGTTCTTCTGTTTTTGGCCTCTCTTCTCTCAATCTTTCTTTCACTTTCCCTTAGAAGAACCGAGTAAGCGGATTTAGATTCGTGTCGGGTAGCTTCGCATCCCTACTTATGGCTACGGCACTGTGATTTTTCTGGAGTGCCCCGCTTTAGCGGGACAGAAAAAGTCAAGCTGAAGCTTGACACTCCACAGGAAAGCTAAAGATCATTTGTCAATTTGGATTCATAGGAAGTCAACTGATCTTCCGTTACCGTAGGGGCGATGCTCTGCCATCGTGCCAAATCAGACCGAAAAAAAGAATCGTCACAAATTCTGCTTATCCTGATTGTAGGTGAAGGGTGTGTGATTCTTCCTTCCAAGACTGATTAAAGTCGCTTCTTTTAGAAGAAAACCAGAACCTAACTTAAGAACCAGAACCTAACTTAAGTTAGGTTCTGGTTCTATACTTCAGATTATCCAAGGATAAAATTAAGCAGACCCCCGACTATCAAAGCGGAACCGATCATAATGGCAGCAGATTTCATCATGTCCTTGATTCCCATCTCTTTTACTAACACAGCGAAGGTGGCAACACAGGGGAAGTACATGGTCAGAACCACACTGGCGACCACCAGTTGTGTAAGATCCAGACCCAAAGGAAGTAGCATGCCCACCGCCACGTCTTTTCGCAAGAATCCGATGATCAAAGCGCCTATTGCATCCTGAGGTAGACCTAGGACTCCGGTGACAACGGGAGAAGTGAGTCGTCCTATAAATTGGATTATTCCCAGAGAATACAGGATATTGGTGAAGAACACTCCTAAAAGGACGAAAGGAATTGCTTCCTTCAAGAATCCTCTGATTCGCATCCACAATTTCTTGAGCAGTGCTCCCCAGTAAGGCATCCGATAGGGGGGGATTTCGACGAAAATCTCCGGACTTTCACCTTTTGAAAGTCGGTTCAACAAAATCCCCAACACCACCCATACCACGAAAAGGGTTCCAAAGACCAGCCCTAATCCTTTGTTCCCATATCTTCCCACCAACCCCACCACCATGGCGGTCTGCGCCATGCAGGGAACCGCAATTGCCATCAGGGTGGCGGCGATAAACCGCTCCCTTTTAGTCTCCAGAACCCGGGTTGCCATTGCTCCGGGCACATTACAGCCCAAACCCAACATCATGGGGATGATTGCCAGCCCATGCAGACCGATTCGGTGCATCACATTATCTACCAGAACCGCCAGGCGGGGGAGATAGCCCGAATCTTCCAGAAAACTTAAAACCAGATAGAAAGCAAAAACGTAAGGAAGGACCATGGCGATGGGAACAAAGAGACCGGTGGTCAAAAGACCCAACGATTCCACAAAGTCTATCTGGCCATCCACCAGCTTTCCAATCAGGACGTCGTGTAAGAAGCCTCCACCTAAAAGATTTGATACCTGCATCATCAAAGGTGCCCACAGCTTCTCAAATATGGGTTCAAATACTAAGCCGATGAGACCCTCTCCGATAAATCGAATGATTTTAAAGATGACAAATAAAGCTAAAAGAGCAAGTGGCAAACCGGTTACCGGTTTTATGGAAAGATCCTCCAGTCTTTCTAAAAAGGTATGATGTCGGTGGGTAATCTTTTGCACCTGACTGATGATCTCCCCCACCTTCTCCCACCTTTTTTCCTCCTCATACTGGAAGGTATTTGCCCGGGCATGAGGAAGTTCTGAGACCAATTCTTTGATCCCTTCGCCGGTTATGGCACATGTGGGAACAACCGGCACGCCCAGAATGTCCTGAAGCTTTTCCACATCAATGGAGATGCCGATATGCCGGGTCTCATCCCATAGATTTAAAGCCACCACCACCGGCTTTCCACCTTTAAGCAACTGGAGGGTGAGGTTTAAGTTCCTTTCCAGGTTGGTGGCATCCACCACGTCGATGATTACATCCCCCTCCTTTGCCATCTGAACAGCCACCTCTTCTGCCGGAGAGGTGGGATCAAGATCATAAGTTCCGGGCACATCTATAATCTCCACTCTCTCATCACCTAATTTCATGCACCCCCGGGTGAACTCCACCGTGGTGCCCGGATAGTTGGAGGCGATCACATTGACACCGGTGAGTCGGGAGAAGATCACACTTTTGCCCACATTGGGGTTACCCATCAAAAGGATCTTGCGCACGGATAGCTCCTCAATTTAAATTCGCCAAAGGGGCAGGTATATACCTGCTCATATTGCAACATTTTTATAAACTACGGCGCTTGGTCTCACTAATCCTGAGCTTGAATTCATTTCTAAAAAGACTGATGAACCCGGGGGAATGGACATTCTTCATTTTTTTATCTCCACTATAATCTTCTTTGCCATCCCAAAGCCCAGTGCCACCTGAAAGCTATCTATCCTTACGGTAACAGGACCCCGCATAAACTGCGCGCTCACTTTGGTCACCTTCTTGCCCACTCTTATTCCCAGGGATTCTAAACGGCGGACCAAACCATATCCGCCGTGAATGTGCACTACCACCCCGGACTCTCCTTCTTCTAACTGAGTTAAATCTATTTCGTCCATGGTTTCTCCAGTGGTAAGAAATTCAAAATCAAAATGTCCACATGGCTATAGCGGTCAAGGTATAATCAGGTGCATAGTTTGCTTTAACACCATAGGGGATCCGAAGCTTTAAGGCAAGCTTCCGATGTTCATAATCCTCTCCATATGGTTTGAATTCGATACCGGACACAATCGCGTGATCGTGAGCTTTCATCCCGTCCAGGCCTTTATTCTTAAAACCTTCAGCCAACTTAATATCTTCGATATCAAACCAGCCTACTGCTCCTGCCGTGGCTTCCAAGATGCCACTGCCAAGAAGATCGAATTCCAAATTGAGCTTATAATTGAGACGATCGGTTAAATCCTGATCAGAAAATTTCCATCCTGATATTTTATCTGCTTTACTTCTCCAGTTATAGAAGAGATGGTTACAGAAACCAAACCGGCCAATATGATCATGATAAAGTATGACAACTCTGAATTCATTTCCCCCGTTACCGATACCATGCTTGATCTTCTCGCTATTACTGACCGGAACCTTAAAACCGACCCCAAGATTGAGATGAATTTCGTCGAAGACCCCGATATTTTCACCATAAAAGAATTTGTAACGCGAACCGATCCAAAGTTCCCCTAAGCCATTATCTTCGACTTCACTCCATTTCTTTGTTTCTTTATTGTAGATTCTTCTGTCCACCCATTTGTAAGGAAAAAGAACACCTACATCCCAACGGTCAGTTACTCCATACCCCAAGCGGATACTTAAGGCGTAAACCCAGTTATGTTCACCTTTTTCCAGATCCACCATTTCGTCAGCTCCCCGGTTATATCTTTCCTTCATGTCGTTGTATTTCAAACTGGTCTTAATCCAGATTTCCCCCTTTTTAATTCCCAAAGGACATCCGGTCACCTCCTCTGCAACCGATATTCCCGGCGACATTACAGAGATCCACCAAGCGATCAAAAACAGAATAAATTTGAACCTCATCTTTAACCTCCTGCTGTAATAAGACAATTGCAATATAACCATTACTTTATTTCAAAACTCAAGGTGGCTGTATAAGATAGCTCATTACATTTATCTTCCAGTTCTTCAGTAGGATGAGTTTTATAATTCACCTTTATCATCCATATCCCGGCTTTAAGGATTTTTGTCTTCGCTATGCCCTCCTCATTTGCCGCGGTGGTATAAGCATAAGCTTCAGTCTCGGTGGAAAACCCTAAATAAGTTGCAAATATTGTGGGAAATGATCCTACTGGTTTCCCCTCGTACAGAACCCTCACCGGCAGGTAATCTCCTTCCTTTAAATTGACGGGATTTTTCAAAGGGACGATTTCCATTTTATGCCCTAGAGGGGTGGTGAAATTGCTATCTTCAGCACCCACATTGATGATTGCTTTGGAAAACTGTTCATAATAGGTGCTCACCACCACGTTGGATAAACCGGTTTTGGGGCCGATTTTGTAATTCATCTTTCCACCTTCAAACCACATGGTGTAGAATCCGGGTTTTAGCTCTGCCGCCAAAAGATAAGTTCCTTCCCCCTCAAAATTAATTTTGGTTGCCAGAAGCCCTCCTGGGTTAGGGGAAAGCGCATCAACTTTGCCTGTCGGATCAATTAGATAGAAATTTTTCAAAAATCTTTCTTGGTCTAGAAAATCATGAACAGGATATCTATGCCCCCAGCCGAAGTAAGCAATGGCACTCCCTCCAGCAGGGGGTGAATAATCTGAGACATTAAGCCACATGGTATGTGCTGAAGCGATGGCGGTAAATACCATGACCAAAATCAACGTTAAGCCCAGTAATCTGAGAATCATATTATATTCTCCTCCATCTCCAGCAATGCTTTTTTAAATTTATCTCCTATTTACTCCCCTCATAAGGTACCTTTAGACGTGAATTTGTCTTTTCGGGATTGTATAGACTTTCTGCATTTGCCACAATACCCGAAGATCTCAAAGTGATGAAAGGTGTGTTCAAATCCAGTTTTTCCGCAAAGCTTCTTCAGCACTCTCTCAATTGCTTCATCTGAAAACTCAATCACTTTTCCGCACCCCAGACAAATCATATGCTCGTGATGAGCATGTCCCAAAACCAACTCGTAATGGGAATGTCCGTGTCCCAGGTCCACCTTGCGCACTATTCCACTGTCCACCAGAAGCTCTAATGTCCGGTAGACGGTAGCTCGGGAGGTGCTTCTCTTTTTTCGCTTCAAGCTATACAAAAGGTCCTCCACCTCCAGATGTCCACGATGGTGAGACATCTCTTGAAGGACTGCTTTTCTCCCCTTGGTCAATTTCAGATTTTTTGAGTTCAGGTATTTGGCAAAAGTTCGAATCGGGTGTGTCATATCTTTCTCCATAGTTGAGACTGAATCTCAATCTCAATCAATAAACTAACTATTCTTTTACGAAATGTCAAGAAAAAAAGTTGGTTTCTTAAAAAAAGTTTTTACCAGGTGGATCCTACCGATTCTACCGCCCCCCTAACTCAGAGCAGAGCATTCCGCAGAGGATCAATCCACCTCCCAAAATTCCCAGCCAACCCAAAAACTCACTCAGAAGGAGGAAGGAGAATACGGCGGCAAAGACCGGCTCCATGGCATAGATAAGTGCAGCTTTGACAGCAGTGGTATCTTTCTGCATCCGATTCTGAATATAAAGAGCCAGCGCCGTGGCAAGTATGGCGCAAACAAAAATAGCCAAAACCAGCTGAGGATGGTAAACTAATTTGATCGTCTCAAATGCAAACATGAAGGGGAGGCTCAGAAGGGTGGTAAACAATATTTGAATGAAGGTGAGGGTGAGAAAATCAAATCTTTTTGTATAGATTTGCACAAAGATCACCTGAAAGGAAAAAGAGATTGCGCAAAAAAAAGTGAAAAGGTCGCCTAAATTAAATTCCGAGCCTTTGGGGCGGGTCAAAAGATACAGCCCACATACCGCTAATACCACTCCGATTACGGAGAAAATCCTGATCTTCTCCTTCAATATCAGAAAAGAGAGCGGAGGGATCATTATCACAAACAAACCGGTGATAAAGGCGGACTTGGACGCAGCAGTGTATTGCAATCCCAGGGTTTGAAAGGCAAAGCCTAAAAACAAAAAAATCCCGATTACGGCACCCGCTTTGAGCGCACCTTTATTCTTAAAAGAAATCCTTTTTGAAAAGATCAACCAGAACGCTAAAGTGGCCAGTCCAAATCTGAGGATCACAAAAAGAAATGGGGAACAGAAGTTCAATGCAGTCTTAACCAAAGGGAAGGTAGTTCCCCAGATAAAAGTCAAAAAAAACAGGGACAACTCAGCTTTTCGAGATTGGCTCAACATGTTTCAGAACATTCCCCTGACTGCACTCCAACAACCTGGGATGGATTCATTGATGACTTAAAAACTGGCAACCCCTTTTTGCACTGCGTTTGAATTCGGGTTTTCTTAGGTTCTGGTTCCCAAAAGAAATCTAAACCTCAATGAGCTTATACTCGCTTTTCCCCAAGCCCATCTTTTCCACTGCCTTTATTTGAGTCTTTGAATCTTTTCCGTGAAGTATGGTCAAAACGTCAGAGCCCTTCTTTATCTTCAGCCCTTCTGCTTTGGATTGAGGCAGGGGTTGAGCTTGAGCGATCAAATCCAGGGAAGCTTTGTCAATCGCCACCAGGTCGTCTGAGAGCAAAATTCCCTGATCCTGCACCACCGGCGTGTCAGACACCGCCATACAATCACATTCCGGCTGAATGTCAAAGAGGAAATTAATGTAAAAGACTTTCTTCTTTTTAAAGGTGGAGAGGACCGCTTTGGCGGCTTCAGCCAGGGAGATGGAAAAGTTCTCCATGGATGTGGGAACGGTTAATGCCCCCTCCGGGCACACCCGCACACATCTCCCGCACCTCCAACAGCTTTTTTCATCCACCAGGAAGGTCTTCCCTTTTACCGAAATGGCATCCAAAGGACAGGTGCGCACGCAGATGCCACAAAAGGTACACAGATCCTCATTCCAGCTCATCAAATCATCCATCTGAAAATGCATCTTTCCTCTACCCCCCTCCTTCCAGTCACACCCCCGGGGCATGGCGGTCACGCATCCCATGGCTAAATTCTTGATAGCTCCACCAAAACCACAATCTATGTGCCCTTTCACGTGAGAGAGGACCATCAGGGAGGGGGCATCATAGATAGCTGTGGGAACTGAAACTTCTTTTAATATCTTTCCCGCTTTCACTTTTATCGAATCAAATCCGAAGATGCCGTCGGCAATGACAACCGGAGCTCCCAGACTCATGGGGTTGTAACCCATGCGGTTGGCGACCTCCAGATACTCATAAGCCTTTATCCGAACGGAGTCGGTCACAAAGGGTTTGGTTTCAATCTTTTTTAGTTGATCCACCACCACCCTGACGAAATTCGGTCTGATGGTATGATGTGCGCCTGGATTGCCCAGGTGCATCTTGACGGGAATTAGCTCATTTCTGGAGAAGTATTTTTTTAGATCAATCTTTTCTAAGATGCGCACTAATTTCCCCTCGACACTGTCCTGGTAATCGAATCTGTCCACCCGCGCACTTATAAAATAGACCTTACTGGGCATGGTCTCACCCTTTTGCAAAAGAAAAGGAATAAATTCTGCTGTTTTTGGGAATATCCTTTAGTCCTCCAAAGAAGGCCAGATGGCTAGGGCAATTGCAATCGCTTGCCCCAAATTTCGGAACTATCACTTTACCCTTTGATCCTTTCTGTGTTCTTCGAGAAAGAGAGCATTCGTCTATTTTGTCATCCGGGAAGAGAAAAACCTTTTTGACCGAGGCATGATCTAAAAAGTAATCAATATGTCAGAAATGCTTCTTTTTTCCCCGAAGATGTCTTTCCACCCTTGCTTGCAGTCCGCCTTTGGCACTGCCGGTATAGATGTAGTAACCTTTCGGAAATCTAAATGTCCCCTTCTTGCCAATTCTGATATGAGTAGGCTTGGATAAATAGATCAAGAGTTGATAGGCTCCCCTTTGCCTTTTGAGGAAATTCCTTTGAGTGAGTTTTGATTTATTATGGTTCATCAAGACATCGGTTTTTCTAAATTTGCCTGATTTATCAGGTAGACTCTAAGTTTGTAATTTGAACCGTCGAAGGGGTTTTGTCAAGGGTTTTTGAGAGGGTTGATTCTAATTTATCCAAATCTTCAAACTTGTTTTATGCTCCCACAGAGCGGCTACTAAGTCTCCGGCTCGAAAAGCTTCTTAACTGTTTACAAGAAATTTCCAAAGTTCTCCTGTGGAGAGCTAAAAGAAGCATTTTTGTTCGGAGCAAAAAAAGTCAGATGCCTTGTTTTTAGCTTTTGGAGAATAAAGCAAAGGAGGTGTAGCGACTGTGGCAACTTACCGAAGCTTAGTCTTAGACTGAAGCCTTGGGTTTGATTTCCTCCGGCTCATTAACATTCCTCACCTCATCTGTTGGGCTCGAACTTTCGGTGGTTTTTTGACTGCCTGAATGATGCTTCAGGAAACATAAAATCAAGAAGGCTAAAAACCCTAAAACCCCACCCGCAAGGAAAGATGCCAGGGTATACTTCCCCAGCCACACAAGCCAAACGATCAAAGTAAGGACCAAACAGACAACTATAACCTTAATCACCCGGGTGAAGACCAAACGGATAAACAAGCCAAATCCTAAATGACCCTTAATGAGTTCTTCTAATATCTGTGCCCTCACTTTTCACCTAAAGTTTCAGTGGAGAAATATTGGCAAAGATCAAAGATTAAATAAAAAGCATAGAAAAACATAACTACAATGTATGAGTGAATAGAAAGTATCTTCACCAGGGCAAATTGTGAGCTTGTAAAGTGTCTGACACCGAGGATGGCCAGGCTTAAACCTGCCCAGGAGATGAGCATCACCAGAGTGTTAACCACAAAAATAAGTAACATCTTTTTTATTGTATCCATACCACCTATCTTTATAATTGATCTATTGATAGAGAATTCGGTTTCCCTTTTTTGGCTTATCGGTTTCGAATGTTACCTTCCCCAGTCAATTTGAAAGAATTCCCTAAAATGAGCGAAAAAAGAACACACCGACGAAAGCAACTCTTATTATCACCGGGTTAAAACCCAAAATTTTGGTTTCCTTCAAAGAAAAAATCAAGTCTTAGATATGAAATCTTTGGAGAATCGAATATAGTGGGGAAGAATTCCAGTGGATCACTTCAGAGAAGTTATCATTAGATTTCTGACCAGCACCTAACTTAAGGTTATCAACTAATTATCTTGGCGATTTGGAAAACGGAGACCCGTCTGGGAGAGTAAGAAAAGGAGTGCGCCCCGCCTTTGGCGGGGCGCTACGGAAGCTTCGCTTCCGCACTCCAAGGCGAATTTATCAAATTAAATAGTTGGTGACCATAAGTTAGGTGCTGGATTCCTCCTTGTGATATCCGAATTGTATTTGACTTGAACGTATTTTTAGAAGCATCAGTCGGCGATGTAAATCTTTAAAGGAAATCTCACCCTATCTTCTCCAGAGCCTGATTTAAGTCCTCAACTAAATCCTGCCCTTCCTCGATGCCACAGGAGAGGCGCACCATTCCCGGGGTGATGTCCGCCCTTTCCATCTCCTTATTATCAAAGCCAAAATGAGAGGTCAAAACCGGAAGGCTGGCTAAGGATTCCACCCCTCCCAGGCTGGTGGCGTTTATGAAGAGTTTGAGGCTGTCTATCACTTTGGTGGCTGACTTAAGACCTCCACCTACCTCAAAGCAGACCATCCCTCCGAAGCCTCTCATCTGATTTTTAGCCAGATCATGCTGGGCATGAGTGGGAAGACCCGGATAAAATACCCGACTCACCTTGTTATGTGCGGACAGAAACTCTGCCAGCTTTAAGGCATTCTGGTTTTGTTGCTTGACCCTTATTGCCAGAGTCTTCAGCCCGCGCAGAAGGAGAAAAGCACCGAATGGATCGATACAGCCGCCCAGCACCTTCATGGTTTCTCTGGTGTTATCTATGATATTTTTCGGTCCCACAATGACTCCTGCCACCAGATCGCTATGTCCTCCCAGATATTTGGTTGCGCTGTGAACCACCAGGTCTGCCCCCAGAGTGAGAGGATTCTGATTATAGGGAGTGGCAAAAGTATTGTCCACCACCACCGGTATCTTTTTCTCCTTGGCAATGCCTGCAATCTTTCTTATATCCACTATCTTGAGATTGGGATTGGTGGGTGTCTCACAGAAGAGGAGTTTGGTCTTTTGATTCAACAAAGATTCTAATTGTTCTATCTTTTCCGGATCGATGAGATGAGCCTTTATGCCAAGCTTGGGGAAAACCTTTTGGAACAGATGATAAGTCCCTCCGTAAACCGGCTCGGTGCTGATTATCTCTTCCCCGGAGGAGACTAACGTCAATACGATAGTAGAAACTGCCGCCATGCCCGAGGAGACCAACAAGGCAGCCTCCCCTCCCTCCAGAACTGCCATCTTATCCTCAACCGTTTTCAAAGTGGGATTTCCATATCTGGTATAAAGATATTTGGATGAATCCCCCTTTTGGAACTCAATCACCTCCGCCGAATTTTTAAAAGCAAAGGTGGAGGTCTGATATATGGGGGTGGTGGCCGCTCCGAAAGGAAAACCCTCTTCTTCCCCGGCATGAATGGCCAGCGTGGGAAATCTGTATTTTGTTTTCATGTCTTACACCTTTCTATGTGCTACAAATTATGTTTTTTCCATAAGTATCCCGCGTAGGCAAGCCTTCATGGCTTGCCAGCCCCGCCAAAGGCGGGGCTATGCGTCTTATGTCTGCAATAAAAAGAGAGCTTTGGCTATTTTTAACCTCTCCCCCTTTGTTCCCCTTCAGGGTGAATCCTTTCCTTCGACCCTGAGGTCTCAGGACCGAAGGGCAGGGTGAACCCCTCTCCATTTTATGTCGAAGATCCCGCCAGAGGCGGGGGATAGGGGGTGAGGTTTTCTGAGTTACTTATTTAATCTTTTCTATTAATCCTCCAGTAATAATTGCAAACTCTCCTCCAACTGCTCTAAATCAAAGGAGCCGTCAAATCTTTTGCGAATTTTTCCTTTCCGATCAAAAACAAAAGTGGTGGGTACGCCTTTAAAGTTCTTCAAGTCGGTGAGGACCTGCTGATTGCCAGCAAGAATGGGATAGGCAATTTTGTTCTCTTTCACAAACGGCACAACCAACTCCAGACTGTCTTTATCCAGGGCGATCCCGATTACCCGCACCCCTTTGTTTTTATATCTATCATGAAGATCGTTCAGTTTGGGCACCTCCTCCAAGCAGGGAGGACACCAGGTAGCCCAGAAATTTACCACCAGTATCTGCCCTTTGAAATCCCTCATGCTGTGAATTTTTCCATTCAAATCAGGAAGATTAAAATCAAAGCCGGGATTGGGATTGCCTTCATCTGGATTTCCCCCGCAGTGCACCAGGATTAAAAGGAGGATAACCGAAATGAGAAGGTGTGATTTTTTTATTTTACCACTCAAAGCCAATTCACCAGTTTGAAGTTATGTCTGCAAGCCCTACTCAGAACTTTCCATAATGAACAACTATTTGATTGAACAGGCAAGGGAAAAATTAGAAATTCTTAGAAGAATCGCTAACTACAAAACGTGGACAGATAAAGAGGAAAGGTCAAAAGAACTGCAAAGGAGAATAAAATCGCTTTTTTCTTAGAAGCGGAAGGATGCTAAATTTATTCAAGATGTGGAAAATGTGACGGACAAATAAAGCTTTAAAGATAAGTCTATTTGAGCCAGGTTTATGGATTTTCGCCATCAGTTTGTAGGTCGGGTTGCGAGCCATCTGGTGAGCTACCCGACAATCTCTTCTTTTTTGTCGGGCAGTCTTACGACAGCCCGACCTACGGACTGATGAGAGACGGACGATTGCGAAGAAGGCCGCGAATGCGCGCTGGCAGAAGTCCTCCGATTAGTCCTCATTATTTCGTCTTCCTCAAGATCATGGGTAAAATCAAAACTCATCTGAATCCATCGGCCCTTGTTATAGTTCTCGTTGTAGCTGTCGACATCCATTTTCAATTGACGACAATCACCTACAATCTGTCTGCGACGCTGCTGGAATGAAACTGCCATATGATCGCGGTCAGCCGTTCGCATATCCCCCCAGATTGAGGTCTGTTTACCACTCTTGTCTTTCACTATGACGTGCATTGCTCGGACCCGCCGACCCTGTGAATCGGTAAAGTATTCTTCACGTAGGGCACGTCCCAAAAGCTCTTTGCATTGACTTATCAGTGCAGACTTTTGCGGTTCCCATCTGTTTGTGCGAATAGCCCATTCAGCTACCTCGTGGAGATCAATGTAATTTACATCATGCTGCCGCATATATTCGTGGGCAATGCGCTGGAATTGTTTTTTGAGGGTTGACATTTTTGCTATCCCTATAATGAAACGGTTCTGCCCCATCCATCGGTTAGGGCGGTATCTGTCACGAAATCTCTTACCTTAACTAACATGCTACGGAAGTGTGAATATGGGATTTTCCTCCTAAATTGCAGTTGGCCCACAACTATTCCTGGATGTGCTCCAATCGAACTTGAAAAAGCTACAACTTCTTTTTTGGAGTAAATTGGATCTTTCCGAATGATAAAATCCCTTAACTTTGTCTGATCGACGAGAAACCCAACGGCGAATTTATCAGCCTCCTTTTCTTCCTTTGGTTTTTCATTGACTGGCTGTGCGTCTTCACCTACCAGCAGGATTTCCAAAACGGGTTTTTTCTCTCCGTCACGATCTCTCACATGCTTTAATTCGTGTCCAAGCGAATGCCAAAAATAGTCGATCCGATCATACCGTAATGATAGCGCTACTACGGGCGAGTGTTCATCGAGCCAAAAGCAGGCTCCGTCAATTTTTGTCTTCCTTAGGTGTTCCACAACCAGGAAACGTATGCCATAATGCGATAAGACTCTTGGTACGTGACGGATTTCTTCCGGTTCTGCACGAAGGGGCTCAAGCTCTCTCATCATAGCATTGAAAGCGCGACCGGAATAGCGATTCTCTACCTGCCATGCTTTCGCTAAGTTCCTGGCTCTCATTAGCCAAGCTGACTGCGAAGGATTGGGTTTTGTACGGTAATCGACAGACTGCCTTGCCGCACACGCAAATCGGACTTTATCGCCGATGTTCTGTATTTCGAGAAACTGGCATACTTGTGCCTCTAACACATCGACGTTTGTTGATTGTTCGATCCAACCACGTTTCTGCATTTCTCTAATGGGCGCCACTTCGTACAATCTGGCGCGTTTTGCAACTGCATCATCCTTTTTTGAGGACGTTGCTAACCGGTATGCAGCTTGTAGATTTAGCCAAACTTGTGCGCCAGTACCAAAGGCATCGCCAAGGGCTTTAGCCATTTCCGGTGAAACTGAGCGCCTTCCAGTGAGAATATCACTAATAACATTACGCTCGTATCCCAGAATATCCGCTAAGTCACTCGGTGACCATCCTCGTTCCTCTGCCTCCTCACGGATATACTCACCAGGATGGAATGCTTCAGGGAGAAGTTTTTTTTCCATGTTAATGGTAATCCTCTATTTTGATAATTATTACAGTATCTTTCCCGTTCTTTTTCGCAAACCGTACGATCAACCGAAACTGGTCATTGATTTTCATCGAGTGTTTGCCTTGCCTTTTTCCCTTGAGTTTCTCCAAGTGCAACCCTTTGAAGGCATATAGAACCTGTTGATTGGGTGCTTGCCTTATTTGGTTAACTCGCTTTCGATAAGCCCGCACCAGCGATAGTGTCCACTTACCAACATAGGTTCCATCAAAAGCTAACCGATCAAGTTCTGAATCCTGAAACTCAATATCCATTATTTAATATTATACGGATGAAGGTGGATTTTGTCAAGTAAAAATTTACAAAATTTGTAAATTTGTATATTAACAAATCCAACTCGCTGAAACATATTAGGTTAGTATGAATAGGCTGTCACGAGAAAAGAGAATCAGCGTTATCGCTGCCTTAGCTGAGGGTAACTCCATGTGAAGCTAATCGAGGAAAGAGAAACGAGAAAATCAAACTAACCCACCACCCAATTCCAGCTATTCTTTTCGACTTTCGTCATCAGGATAGGCGTCGGCTAAAAGCTGGATAGGGTGTTTTACTTTTTGTCTCATTTTTTTCTGGAGGAAAGTCTCTTCGAACCGCATCATACAGCCGGGGCAGCCGCTGACCAGAAGGTCGGGATCGATTGATTCCATATTTTCCAGTTTATATTCCATTATCCCTTTGGAGATGGGATAATACTTCAAATTAAACGATCCTCCCCCTCCACAGCATCTGTCCGACTCAGCCATCTCAATAAACTTAACGCCGGGAAGTTGGTTCAAAATCTTTCTGGGCTCATCCTTTATTCCCTGCCCCCGATTCAAATGGCAGGGATCATGATAGGTGATGATAATTTCTTTTTCCGGTGGCTTGAAATCCTTTTTCATGTCTATGACGTTGATTAAGAACTCCGAGATGTCATAAGTCGGAATGTCAAAGTTGACTCCCAAAAGTTCCTTGTATTCCTTCTTCAAGGTCAATCCACCGGAAGCACAATTGACCACAATGCAGTCCACCTTGGCATCTTTGAAGACTTTCAGATTTCTTTTAGCATATTTGATTCCGGTCTTAAAATCACCCGAATTGTAGATGGATGTACCACAGCATATCTGTCCTTTGGGAATTACCACTTCGATATCATTATGAGTCAACACCTTTATCAGAGCTTCACCCACTTCGGGATACACCATATTGGTGCCACATCCGTAAAAATAGCCCACCCTCATCTTTGGATTTTTTACACTCACTATCTCAGGAACTCTTTTTCTCAAGGGCTTTTTTGCGATTTTAGGATAGATTCTCTCTTTCCAGCCATCGGGGAAGGGCAGGAACAGAGTCAAGGGATTTTTAGCCGGCAGAATCTTATTGGCTACTCTTCCGGCGAAGGTAGCCCATCTTGCCACCGGCGGCAGGAGCCTGCCCCTTTTTAGCATATGGCGGAAGATTAGTCTCTCCAGTAGGGTGAACTTTCCCGCCTCCACTAAATCTGCTCTGGCGCACAGTATCAGATCGTCAGTCAGCACCCCACTGGGACATGCCTCTACGCAGGCTTTACAGTTTAGACAGATATTTATCTTCTTTCGGAAGACCTCAGAAAGCTCCAACTCACCCTTGTCAACCATCTCAATCAAAGCCACTCTGCCCCGGGGTGCCGCCGGCTCATATTTTGTCTCTGCGTATACCGGACACACGGAGAGACAGGTCCCGCATTTTAAGCATTTGAGAAGTTCGTCTTCTCTGGAGGCTATATGTTTATGATCTCTTTGCATATTTACTTTTCCTTTCATCACTTTTGATACGACTTTTTTGAATATAATCGTAGAGTCTGGCTTGTCAAGTTTTTAACATTTAAGATGAAGCATTATTGCTTCATCTTTGAACAAGCGATAGAACTAATGTAAAAGCATTTAATGCGTTTGCATTACCAGGGCGTTTACAGCCAAATCAGTTTTGAAATTGAGACATGTAAAAATAACAGAATACAGTTTAGAACCGTAAAGAAAGTAACGAAAGAGCCTAAGGATTTTGTGCATTCTTCACCCAATAGGTTCATGGATAAGTTTCAGATGCAACAAGCTTGGCGGAGCAATCACTTTTAGCTTGCTTTTGAAATAGTTTTTGTTAAGTTAGTTGATTATGAAAGCGGACGTGGTGAAACTGGCATACACGACAGCCTTAGGAGCTGTTGGTCGAAAGACCTTGGGAGTTCGAGTCTCCCCGTCCGCAGTTGATAGTTACCAGTTGGCAGTTAGCAGTTAGCTGAAAACTGCAAACTGGAAACTGCCAACTGGAATCTGCAAACTGCCAACTAAAAAAGGAGACGACACTTGACCTCACCGGATAAAGAAGATAAGAAATTAACCGTGGCGGTGCAGGAGGGGAGGGGATGGAAAAGAACTTTGGAGATTGAGGTGCCCAAAGAGACGGTAGATGAAAAGTTTGAAGCCACCTACGAGAAATATCAAAGCGCCTCTAAGATTCCCGGCTTCCGCAAGGGCAAAGCCCCCATACATCTGGTGAAGCTTCGCTACCAGAAAGAAATCGAGGAGGAGGTTTTAGAATCGCTGGTGCCAAAAGCGTATGAAGATGCGGTGAAGGAAACCAACCTTTCTCCCATCTGTCTGCCCACTGTAAAGGAGATTCAGTTTAAGGAGGAAACTCCTCTGAAATTTAAAGCTGAAATAGAAATCAAGCCGGAGGTGGAGATAGAGAACTACACTGGTCTGGAAGTGGTGAAAAGAGTTAAACAGATAACGGATAAGGATGTGGAGAAATCCTTAAATTATTTAAGGGAAGACTTTGCCGAGCTTCATCCGGTGCAAAGGGAGGCAAAATTTTACGATCACCTGATCGTGGATCTGTCTAAATATCAAGAGGGTAAAGAGGAAAAAGTAAAAAACCATGAGCTTTCCTTAGATCCTCACAACATGATCAAGGAATTTCAGGAAGCCTTGATAAACGCAAAATCAGGTGAGAAGAAAGAATTTGAGGTAGACTATCCTCCCACCTTTCACAACCAGAAGCTGGCAGGAAAGAAGGTAAGATATCAGATCACCATCAAAGAGGTAAAGGAAAGGGTTCTGCCTAAATTAGACGACAATTTCGCCAAAACTGTGGGGGGATACCAGACCATAGCCCAACTAAAAAACAAGATAGAAGAGGGTCTAATCGAGAGAGTTCAGAAGGATGCAGAGGCACAGGTGAAAAATGAACTGATCGATCAGATAATAAAGCGCAATCCCTTCGAGGTTCCGGATACCCTTTTTAACTACTACATGAATTCCTTAATTCAGGATTTAAAAAGAAAACACCAGAAAGTGGATGAAAAAAAGATTCGAGAGGAATATCGAGACGTAGCCATGGGTCATATAAGATGGGACTTCTTTTTTCACCAGATCGCCGAAAAAGAAAACATCCAGGTGACCCAGGAGGAGATAGATGCCTGGGTTGAAGATTTCGCCCGGGATTATAAGATGAAAACCGAGGAGGCGAAAAAGCTTGTAGAAAATCCTTCCCAGATCAAAAGGATAAAAGAAGATCTTTTGGAGAAGAAAGTCTTAGACTTTCTTCTCCGAAATGCGAAGATAAAAGAGGAGATCTTCTTTGCCCAGGAGACCGAAGAGGAAAATTCAGGCAAACAAACCAGATGATCGCCAGGGTGTAAAACCTGTTACTTAAAATCAAAAGCGAAAGGACCAATTATGACTTTAGTTCCCTATGTTATAGAACAGACCGGGAGAGGGGAGAGAGCTTATGATATCTTCTCCCGCCTTCTGAAGGATCGTATAATCTTCATCGGCTCGCCCATCGATGACGTGATAGCTAATCTGGTGATAGCTCAACTTCTCTTTCTGGAGGCGGATGATCCGGAGAAAGATATAAACCTGTATATTAACTCACCCGGCGGGGTTGTCCCTTCGGGACTGGCTATCTATGACACCGTGCAGTTCGTCAAGCCGGATGTAGCCACCACCTGCGTGGGACAGGCAGCCAGCATGGCGGCTCTGCTTCTATGTGCCGGAACCAAAGGGAAAAGAGGCGCCCTTCCTCACTCCCGGATAATGATTCACCAGCCCTGGGGAGGAGTCCAGGGACAGGTCTCCGATATCGAGATTCACACCAAAGAGCTTTTGCTGGTGAAAAAGAAGGTAAACCAACTTCTGGCCAAGCATACCGGACAGCCCTTGGAGAAGATCGAAAAGGACACTGACCGAAATTTCTTCATGTCGGCAGAGGAAGCCAAAGCTTATGGTCTGATAGATGAGTTTTTTGAAAAGAAGACAAAATAAGATTCAAGCCGCGCCTTTTGATTCTTTAGCTGGTTGACCAAACCATGAAGGCTTGGCCACGCAAAATTAAGTCTTAGAAAGGTAATCACTCATCCAATGGTGCTAAAGAGTTGGGTGAATAAAAAAAATATAATACTTTCGAACAGAAAATTTTAATCTTCATTAAGGCCAATGAAAGGAAATTAATTTGAATCATAAAGGTACAAGGCGCAGAAGAAGCTCAGTCCCCCAGAAATGTTCTTTCTGCGGAAGGGGAACAGACCAGGCAGGAAAATTCTTCTCCGGTCAGGATGCTGTAATCTGTGAGCAGTGCGTCACCCTGTGCATGGAGAATCTGGATGAGAATCTGAAGAAAAGCAAAAGAGAGAAAGTTTTTCGGCTTCCCAAACCTAAAAAGATAAAGGAATTTTTAGATCTTTATGTGATCGGTCAAGAGAAGGCCAAAAAATCTATCTCGGTGGCGGTGTACAACCATTACAAAAGGGTCCTGCTTCCACCAATAGAGGATGAGGTGGAACTGGAGAAGAGCAATATCCTCCTTTTAGGACCTACCGGCACCGGAAAAACTCTCTTAGCCCAGACCTTAGCTAAGATGCTTCATGTTCCCTTCTGTATTGCGGATGCCACCGCCCTCACCGAGGCAGGATACGTGGGGGAGGATGTGGAGAATATTTTAGTGCGGTTGCTTCAGGCGGCTGACTATAATCTGGCGAAGGCGGAAAAGGGGATCATCTACATAGATGAGATAGATAAGATTGCCCGAAAGGAGGCCAATCCCTCCATCACCCGGGATGTCTCAGGCGAGGGAGTCCAGCAGGCTTTGCTGAAGATTTTGGAGGGGACAGTTGCCAATGTGCCTCCCCGGGGAGGAAGAAAACACCCGGAACAGGCTTTTATCCAGATCAACACAAAAAATATCCTGTTCATCTGCGGAGGGGGCTTTGGTGGATTGGAGAAGATCGTCCAAGGGAGGGTCAGTCATAAGGTCATGGGTTTCGGAGCAAAAATAACCACCAGAGGAAAAAGGAAAATAGGAGAGACATTGAGTTTGGTGGTGGGGGATGATCTGGTGAAATATGGAATGATCCCGGAGTTGGTGGGAAGACTTCCAGTAGTGTGCGCCTTAGACGAACTGGATTCAGATGCGCTTCTTTTGATACTCACCCAGCCGAAAAATGCTTTAACCAAGCAATATCAAAAGTTTTTCCAGATGGAGGGGGTCAAGCTAAAATTCTCGGATGAGGCTTTGCAGGCAGTGGTGAAGATGGCGCAGAAAAGAGGAGGTGGAGCCCGGGCTTTAAGGTCAGTAACGGAGGAAGCTATGCTTAACATCATGTTTGAGATTCCTTCACGAAATGACCTGAAGGAATGCATCATCACCGATAAGACTATCCTTTCTAAGGCTCCCCCAATCTATCGAGGCAAAAAGGAAAGGGCGGCTTAGGTTTTGAATGGAACGCCACAAATTGCCACCTAAGGATTGATAAACTACCGTTCTGCATAGAGGCGGGAATTCCCAGACGAGCGCCCGTACGGGTGGGGGTCTCCGTCATCCCGCCTCGAGCTGAGATAATAGAGAAACCCCTTCAGACTCGTGATCAATGAAATCCTTAACCATCCAATCTAAAATTCGTATCAGAAAATTGGGTTCTGTCTGGTCCATTGGACGTTGAAATATGTCTTTCAGAATAAAAAGCGCCACCTATGTGAAGAGCGTGTTTTATTTGAAAAGTCTTCCCACAGATAAACTACCGGAAATAGCCTTTGCAGGTCGCTCTAACGTGGGAAAGTCATCCGCCCTGAATCGACTGGTAAACGTAAAGAATTTGGCTAAAACCAGCTCCACTCCGGGCAAAACCCAAATGATCAATTTTTTCCTGATAAACAAAAGTCTGTATTTTGTGGATCTGCCTGGATATGGTTATGCCAAAGCCTCCAAATCGATGCGTAAAAGCTGGGGAAAGCTGGTGGAGGATTATCTAAAACAGAGAGAAAATCTAATGGGGACGGTGCTTTTGATAGACTCAAGACGCGGACCGCTTAAGCCGGATTTACAGCTCTCCGAATGGCTCGATTTTCATGGGAAAGAAAAACTAATTGTTCTAACCAAAACCGACAAGCTCTCCCGATCAGCACTTTTAGGAAGTGTAAAGAAGACATGTCATATTCTTGATTTGGATTCAAGTTCATTAGTCATATTTTCGGCTAAGACCGGGGAGGGGAAGGATAAGATACTTAGTTGGATTCAGCAGATGATAAGGAATAAGAACGCGGGCTAAAGTATACGGCTAGCAAATCAAGCTGTAGCCGCACCCTTCAGGGTGCACTAATGATAGTTCGCAATAATTTTCTGTAACTTCTATTTGACTGATGATGGACATAAATTGAAAAGAAAAAAAAGAACAGGCTAGCAAATTGAAGGTAGCCGTATCCTTCAGATTGTACACATTTATGGATGGGAGGAAAAAAATGCCCAATCGAGTGGTTGTGGGAATGCAGTGGGGAGATGAGGGAAAGGGGAAAATCGTTGATATCCTGACCGAAGAGGCAGACATTGTAGCCAGGTATTCCGGTGGCGCCAATGCCGGTCATACCGTGGTCATAGATGACGAGAAATTCATATTACATCTTGTCCCCACCGGCATCCTGCACAAAAACAAAACCTGTGTGATCGGAAACGGGATGGTGATCGACTTAGAGCATCTTTTCTCTGAGCTACATGAATTAAAGAAAAGAAAAATGAAATTTGAAAAACGATTTATAATCAGCCAGAATGCTCATCTGGTCATGCCATATCACAAGGTTGTGGAAAAGCTGGAGGAGGAGGCAAGAGGAGAACACAGAATCGGCTCCACCGGAAGAGGAATCGGTCCTGCTTACAGAGACAAAGTTGCCCGGAATGGGATAAGAGCCGTGGATCTTTTAAACCCCCAGCTTTTCAAGCAAAAGGTGGAGTGGAATCTTAAGATTAAAGATGGACTATTTTCCCTTCTGCCAGAACATGAGTTGATTTCCTTAAAAAATAAAAGCCTGGATATTTTGAAACTAAGAAAAAAATTAAAGCCCCATTTAGCCGACGTGAGCCTGTTTTTAAATCAATCCATAAGAAAAGGGAAAAGTGTTCTTTTTGAAGGAGCGCAAGGGACTTTGCTGGATATCGATTTTGGAACTTATCCCTATTGTACTTCCTGTAACACCACAGTGGGGGGAGCCTGCACCGGTTTGGGAATAAATCCTGGCTTAATAGATGAGGTGATAGGGGTCGTTAAGGCATATACCACCCGGGTGGGCAATGGTCCTTTCCCCACCGAGGAGAAGACCAAGCTGGGAGAGATTCTGAAGAAGACCGGAAATGAGTTTGGCGCCACCACCGGCAGACCCAGGAGATGTGGGTGGCTGGATTTAGTGTTGCTCAAATATTCATTCAGGATCAATGGGGTTTCCAAGATCGCTTTGACCAAGCTGGATGTGTTGGACTCATTCGATAAGATCAAAGTTTGTATGGGATATAAATACAGAGGCAAAACCTTGACTGAATTTGTCCCGGATTTGCAAACTCTTAAGAAATGCCGTCCAGTCTATAAAGATATCCCGGGTTGGCAGAAAAACACAGCAGGTATAACTAACTTTAAGAGTTTGCCGGATAAGGCAAAACGGTATGTAGATTTAATTGCCCAAAAACTGCAAACTCCGATTTTTATGATATCCACCGGCAACAGGAGAGATCAGACCATTCGGCTATAGATAATCGCCAGCCTTTTCTGGCATAGATGTATAGCATGTAGGGGCGGAGCTTCAGCTCCACCCCTGTGTTTGCACCACAAAATTTCTCTTTCATTTTGATGAAATTTTGTTTGTATTCTTAGTGTAGAAAATGAGAAAACCTGCGTCCATAGCTCAACCGGACAGAAGGTTGATCTGCAAGCAGAATGTATTTATTTGAATTATATTGGAGCAAAAAGCCACCGAGCGGGCTCGAACCGCTGACCTGAGGTTTACGAAACCCCTGCTCTACCTGCTGAGCTACGGTGGCAAAAAAGGGGGGGATAACTTCCAAGGGCAAATTAACTAATAACCATCCGAATTTGGTTCCTGTGGATCGTCATGGTGCGGATTTACTGGCTTCTTTTTTGAACTCCTCCAGTTGCTTCTTTTCCTCTTCCTTGTGTTTAAGTACGGCAAGTAAAAGCTCCGCTGAATTGGGATCCAGCTCTTTTAAAAGCTCATATTGAGCCATGGCTTTGTGGGAATATCCTTGCTCAGAATAGGTCAAGCCCAGGTAAAGATGGGCAGTGGTGTCGTGAGAATTAACTTGGATAGCCACCTGGTATTCTTCAGCCGCCAACAGAAAGCAAGCCTGGCTCAGTTTGGAGAAGGTTTCAGCGTTCGTGGTATCAGCTCTCAGATTGTTCTGATATTCATCTATAAGCTCGACCAGTTCATCTTTGTCCTTGAAGGGGAGTTGTCTGGTTGTATCAGGCAGCCAAAAAGTAAACTTCTCAAATTTCACCGCTTTTCCCCAGGATCTCAAACCTTTTTCGTAATAGACGTTTGCCAAAGCAGTGTGGATTCTGGGATAGTTGGGATCAATACGGAGCACCTCTTTATGTTCCTTAATGGCTGGGGTATAAGCCTTCAGGGCTTGATAAAGGTTACCTAAATAGAAGTGGGCATCAGCATAGTCTGAATCGAGCTGAATGGCACGCCTGAGTTCTCCAAGTGCTTCATCTAACTTACGTTCTTCCAAATACTGAACCCCCAGATCAAAATGTTTTTTTGCCTGATCCGTTTTCTTTCCGCATCCATTTGCAAAAAACAAAAAGAGTGTCGCCAACAAAACAACCCTTGTCCACCTCCAGATATCTGTCTTTTTGCGTCCGCAGGATATATAGGACATGTTTCTTCTCCTTTTTAAGTAAAATATATGTTGTGGTCGCATCTATATCACAAAGGTGAACTTTTGTTCACCTTTCAAATTGTTCTGAGCTTTTCTTCCACAGGATCCATAGTAAATGGTGGTGAAAATCCACGCTCATGGACCACGGGACTAAATTTATGCCGCCCCGCAGAATTGAACTGTGGACACACGGATTTTCAGTCCGTTGCTAAAACGCCTTACGGGCAGTTTCTCAACCTATTACGTTACAATAGCTTAATTTTTGCCATCTCCAGAAAATTGAAAAAATCTGTTGCCATTTTCAAACAGAGTTTCGACATCAGGTATTTAATTCCTTAATATCTTCGTTTTCTTTAACCTAAGGACTTTGCTAACCAGCCCAGGAAATACTCGCTTGTCTTCTAAAGAGCAATTCTGCCCTTACTCTCATATCAATGGTTAGCTCATGCGACATAATCTCTTCCTACAAAAAGTCGATTGTCCTTTTCCGACTTGATCCGTTCCTAATTTGCAACTTGCGTAATCCAATATAAGCAAGAGGATAACCCAAAGCAAGAAAAAAAGTCATTTCTTTAATGGAAATTTTCGGCATTCGAAAGTTTGATTTTAATCTTTTGAATACAGCGATGCTAAAGAGACACAACCAGGAAAACAACATTGACCAGGATACCTATCTTGTTGGATCAAATCATAGATTGATGAGGCATTACGCAGGCGAAAAAGTCTAAAAAGAGCGCTATTACACAAGCGAATCAAGTAGTGTCCCCCGTTATTCTTAAAAAAAGAGAACTACTCAGGAAAACGCAGTGTAGAATTATCCGTTCATGAATCTCTTAAGTTCAGGGCTGGTTGGGGGAGTTAGTATTTACTGAAGCTGGTTTCCTTCAATTGCTCTCTAATCCTGCTCATCCTCGCGAATGTTCTTACTCTGTAGATGATTCATCAAATGGCTCAATCTGCGTTTGATGATGATCATCAGGGAGTTTAGCAGATCTAAAGAAATGAAGTAAAAGGCCAGGCTTATAAGGTGGTTTGGCATCAACACCGGTTCAAATGCGGTTGGGGACGTTTGCTACAAGGCTCAAAAAAGAGCTCCAAATATTGTGAGCAGTTATTTGTCCCGCTAAGCACAAAAAAGTATATAAGGCAGGCTTTAAAAATCTTTCGATTGCGGTGCACAATGATTGTTGTATGAGAGAAGCGTAACTGAAAAGGCAGAGAGTATTCATCCTCACAGATCATGTTGTCCCCTGCGGTTTCGGATAATTGTATTAACAAACTTGCTAAGCACAGTCTGCTTGAAAGGCACGCCTTCCTTTGCTGTTTCACTTGACAATAGAGCAATTTCTGTATTTATTAATAATATAGTCAGAGCTCTATCAGGGAGTGGTATGGTAGGCAAAGTCATTTCGCACTACAGGATTTTGGAGAAGTATGAGTAACATATCGATAAGAAGGTGCCTGCCCGCTCGGCAAGCTGCACCTGAAGGAGGTACGCTATGAATATCAAAGGATGTACAAAAGTGGCACTAAGTACTACTTTTCTCGCATTAAGCGCGTGTTTAGTGGTAATTGGCTGTTCCAGCGATGCGCCTCGGTTGCCCGAAACCGGAATCATATCGGTTACTGACACGTATCACGGCGTCGAGGTTATCGACAACTACCGATGGCTGGAAAATGGTGACAATCCAGAGGTCCGTCACTGGAGCGAAGCCCAGAACAAGTACGCTCGCTGGGTATTAGACCACATTTCCTCTCGTGAAGCAATTGCCAGACGACTCCAAGAGTTGTATAACGAGGGTTCGCCGGAATACTTTCGGTTCCAATACCGGGATGGTGTCTTGTTCGCCCTCAAGAATCAACCGCCTAACGATCAACCGTTGCTGGTCAAGATGGAATCGCCGCACGATCTGAGCACCGAGCAGGTGATTCTCGATCCCAATCAACTGGATAAAACAGGCAAAACATCAATCGATTTCTATGTTGTGTCTCCCGATGCGCGACTGGTTGCCGTGTCGCTTTCCCAGGGCGGAACTGAGGACGGGGATGTTCATGTATACGAAGTCGCCACTGGCAAAAGCCTGCCGGATGTCATTCCCCGCGTTAATGGTCCTACCGCCGGAGGTGATGTTGCTTGGACAGCAGACGGCTTGGGTTTCTACTATACCCGCTACCCTCGCAACAACGAACGGCCGCCTGAAGATATGCGGTTCTACCAGCAGGTCTATTATCACCAGCTGGGCACGCTGACAGAAGAGGATATCTACGTAATCGGTCAGGAATTCCCGCGGATTGCGGAGATTGAATTCGAGACATCAGATGATGGTCGGTATGTTTTGGCGACGGTAGCCAATGGTGATGGCGGCGAGTTCGCACACTACCTCCTTGATCCCTCCGGAAAATGGAAACAGATTACACAGTTTTCGGATATGATCACTCAGGGTAAATTCGGGCCGGATAATGCGCTGTATCTGCTGTCTCACGAAGACGCTCCCCGCCGCAAGATTCTTCGCCTCCCGCCGGGGAAAACCAAACTGTCCCAGGCCAACACAGTTGTTAATGAGCGCGAGGTGGTTATCCAGGGTTTCCTTCCCACTGCGACTAAGATCTACGTACGGGACCTGGTAGGCGGGCCCTCGCAGATTCGTGTGCTGAATCACGCAGGCAGTCTTCAGGAATTGATACCCCTTATGCCGGTTTCATCGGTACGGGAGATGATTTCGCTGGGAGGAGACAAGATCCTCTTTAGGAACTCCAGCTACATAGAACCTCCGGCCTGCTACACCTATGAACCCTCGCAGGGGGAGCCCTTGCGGACAGCGTTATATGTCACATCCCCGGCGGACTTCAGCGAGGTCGAGGTGATACGCAAGTTTGCCATCTCAAAAGATGGCACGCAGGTCCCGATGAATATTATCCGCCGAAAAGGCACGAGGCTGGATGGTAATAATCCAACCATTCTTTACGGGTATGGCGGGTATGGTGCAAGTCAGACACCTAGGTACGATCGCACCTTGAGTCTGTGGTTCGATCAAGGCGGTGTATATGTAATTGCGAACCTTCGTGGCGGTGGCGAGTTTGGCGAAGAATGGCACAAAGCTGGCAACCTGACGAATAAGCAGAACGTATTTGATGACTTTGCCGCTTGTGCGCAGTATTTGATCGATGCGGGCTATACCAATCCATCGAAGCTGGCCATTAAGGGGGGTAGCAACGGTGGCCTCTTGGTGGGCGCGACGATGACGCAACACCCGGACCTCTTCCATGCAGTTGTATGCCACAGCGGCGTTCTCGATATGTTGCGGGTTGAGCTGGACCCCAACGGCGCGTTTAACGTTACCGAATTTGGCACAGTCGAAGATCCTGAGCACTTCAGGGCGCTTTACGCGTATTCACCTTATCACAATGTGGTCAATGGAACGCACTATCCGGATGTCTTGATAACGGCCGACGAGAATGACGGCCGGGTCAATCCTTCTAATTCGCGGAAGATGGTCGCGCGTCTCCAGGCGGCAACTAGTTCGGCGGACTATGTGCTGCTAAGGATGAGTTTCGGTTCCGGTCACGGAATCGGTAGTGCCCTCAGCGAGGATATTGCGCTCTATGCCGATACGTACGCATTCTTATTCGACAGGCTCGGTGTGGATTTTGAACCTGTCGCGCCTGGGTCAGAGTAAACGTGATGTCTTGGGATCAAGCAGAAATTGAGAATGGCTTGGGAGTTGAGAGAAAAGAGTAAAGGTAAACGCCAGCCAATATCCGTGCACGATTGGTGCCATCATTTCTCATCATAGATCCGGAAACGACATAAAGACAAGTAACTGCTTCCTCCACACGCTTATTATTGCAGTCCTCTAGTCCTTTGTTTCGCACTAGACTAAACATGCGAGCCCAACATCACTCTCAGCAAACTTTTCTCTCTTTCGAATTCCCGATCCGTTTGCACTATGCTATGGTGGGCGGAAGTCGTTGGAAGACAATCGATTTCGACTGAAAGTGCTTCGCTTCTAGACTTAAGACGAACGTTTTTCCGCTCTTCTCAATTTTTGGAAATCATACTTGATTAAGGCTATCTATCCTTTGTTCCTGTTGGATACATCAGGAGAATCTTCTATCTGAAGAAGAAATGAGGTATGATGAGAATTAGAACGAAAGTTGCCTTTTTTGCAATTTCTTGCTGGATTTTTCTCACTAACTTGATTTTGGCTGAAAATCAAGTAAAAAAGGTTCCCACAATAAATGCATTTCAAGCTGAGGAAATTATTAAAGTCGACGGACTGTTGCAGGAATCCATATGGCAGAGAGAAGGATATTCAAAGCTAATTCAAAAAGAACCCATGGAAGGATCTCAGCCAACAGAAAAGACCAGCGTGCTGATTGCTTATGACGATAAAGGAATTTATGTTGCAGCGAAATGTTATCATAGCGGAACCGATTCTATTACCGGCGGTCTGGCCAGAAGAGATAAAAAGGTAGAATCGGACTGGTTCTGGTTCTGGATTGATCCGAATAAAGATGGCCAGGATGGATTTGGTTTTGCTGTGAATCCGGATGGTTCTATTATCGATCAAAAACTTTTCCAGGATATTTATGCAGATGATGACTGGGATGGGGTCTGGGAAGCAGGTGCAAAAAAATATAAAGACCACTGGACAGCTGAAATGTTTATTCCCTTTACCCAGCTAAGATTTGGCAAAAAAGACGAATATATTATGGGGGTGAATTTTGAACGATACATTCTGAAAAATGCTGAACAGGATTATTTTGTGATGGTACCCAAAATAGAATCCGGTTTTGTCTCTAAGTTTGGTGAGCTTAAAGGCATTCGAGGAATTAAACCTCCATCAAGGTTCTATATCACCCCATATTTTATGGGTAAAGCCAATAATTACGCTGATGACCATGGAAATCCCTTTTATGATGACAATAAATTCACCCAGAATATTGGAGCGGATTTAAAATATGGATTGACCGGCAACCTGACCTTTGATCTTACTCTTAATCCCGACTTTGGTCAGGCTGAATTGGATCCAGCTCAGATTAACCTGTCTGCATTTGAAACATATTATTCTGAAAAAAGGGCCTTTTTTATTGAAGGATCTGATATTTTTAGATTTGGAAGCAACCCTACGCCAAGTCTCTGGGGTTGTAACTGGAGGGAGCCGGAGGTTTTCTACAGTAGAAGAATCGGGAGAAAACCAAAAGGAAACCCTTCTCATTCCGGATCTATTTATAAGCCTGAGCAAACAACGATTCTCGGAGCAGGAAAAATAAGCGGAAGGACTGGAGAATGGTCCATTGGAGGCGTTACAGCAATAACCGAAAGGGAATATGCACAAGTGGATTCTTCCGGTGCTAGATTTAAAGAAGAGATTGAACCGCTTTCTTATTATGGAACTTTCAGAGTGGCTAGACAATTTCAAAGGGGAGATAAAGGATTGGGATTTATTTTTACCGGAGTTGCACGCGATTTTAATCGTAAGGGATTAGAAATCATTTACAACAAAAACGCTACGGTAGTGGGAGTGGACGGCTGGGTTTTCCTGAATAAGAACAGAGAATGGGCGTTTGTCGGAAAAATTGCACACTCTTATGTAAATAGCTCAAGAGAAAGGATATTCAATTTACAACAGGAGCCGGTACATTACTACCAGAGACCTGATTTTAATTTCGTTTCACTTGATTCTAACCGAACTTCTTTATCCGGGTATATGGGGAGATTCGGCTTACTGAAAGCAAAAGGAAATGTCACATTTCAATCTGCATTGGGGATAATCTCTCCAGGATTTGATACCAATGACCTGGGATTCACCGCCTATACTAATTTAATTAATGTGCACATTGTAACAGGCTACAACTGGTACAAACCAACCAGGTGGTACAGATTTGCAGGTATTGCTCTGATGACTTCCAGGAATTATGATTTTGATGGAAATAAACTCTTTGAACAGTACTATGTAACGGGGAGCCTTCAACTTCCGAATTATTGGTCTTTAAATTCAAACTTTCAGCTTACTCCTGATGGTTTGGATGCTTTTGCTACTAGAGGTGGTCCTTTAGTTGCCTATCACGGTTATGAAAACTTATATCTTAGTATAAGTACAGACTCCAGAAAAACATTGCAGGTTCAGGGAAGTTTTAACTACATACCTGCTAAAGATGGAGGCTTTGTAAATGAATTTGAAATTGATTTTGTTTATAAGCCCAGACCTTCCATTAAATTGACCTTTTCTACTTCTTATACGGAAATGCTTGAACATCAGCAATGGGTTGCCAATATTTCCGATTCCTCTGCGATGGATACTTATGGCACAGGTTATATTTTTGCAGATTTAGATGAGAAAGTTACTTCCGCAACTATGCGGCTGGATTACGGAATTACACCCCAACTGTCTTTGCAGCTTTATGTGGAACCCTATATTGCTGTTGGACATTATGATCACTTTAAAAGATTGGAAAAGCCCGGGACTTACCAGTTTAAAGATTACCCTTCTAATGATTTTGATCCTGATTTCAATTTTAAATCTCTTAAGGCCAATTTAGTGATCCGGTGGGAATATCTGCCCGGTTCTCTAATCTATCTTGTATGGACGCAAAACAGAGAGAATTATGACCGGGCCGGGATTTTTAACCTAGCGAAAGACTTCAATTCTTTAATAAAAGAAAACTCAGACGATATTTTTCTCCTTAGACTATCTTATTTATGGAGTTTTTAATTGGGCCATTTTTAGAAAATTCAGAGCACCCAATACCTGATGTTTGCCCCCTTAGCCTCTGCATGATCTCAATTGACCTTAAGGCATAACCATCCACTCGTTAGCCGCCACTAGTTGACCTTTTGTGGCACAGCAGATTATAAAAAACGGAGAGACTGGGACTCGAACCCAAGAACCTCTTTTTATGAGAACTCGCTAAGGGAACAACTCGGCATTTCCTAATGCCCATGCATCGAAAAATTGCTGTAATTAAAAGCGGAGAGGCTGGGATTCGCGGCCTTCCTGACTTTCTCGAAATCTATGTTTCCAGACGCGTTTACCCATGCCCGTGCAGTACAAATTTACAAAACTAATGACTGCACGAAAATCACATTTAGCGTATCTAAATATCCCCAAGAGACCTTTGGACAATTCATCAAAAAATTGAGATTGCAAAAGGGATTGGAACAAAGAGAGTTGGCGAGAAAACTCACGGTGCGTAGGAATACCGTCTATGAGAAGGTAAGCAGAGAAAGTCTTAGCAGTTTGCGACCCCCATAAAGGTAAGAATTGGGTTTGCGATGAATCGCATTCACCTCCTTCCAGTAGCTTTATTTCAGGTTGTTGTTGATTACTAAGACCCGTCGGGCATGAAACGATGCTTTGTTTTTACCCGGATTATCACCTGGGGATGGGGAATTGTAGGGCTAAATCAGAGGCTACGTGCGAGTTTAGGAGATGAGCTGAAATAGTTTTGAGTTAATTAAAGATGATGGGGAGACAGAGGTACTAATACAAAAGCAAGAAATAAATTTACATACCCCTCACCCTAACCCTCCCCCCAAGGGGAGAGGGAACTTCATAAATTTCCCCCTCCCTCGATGGGAGGGGGCGAGGGGGAAGGTGATTATGTCAATTTATTTAATTCGCTTGCTATAATCAGCAGGAATCAAAGAAATTAAAAAGAATAGAGATATGAAGACGTCCAAGCGTTCTTCTTGAGAGATTAGAGACATAGTTTTGTTCAACCCAAGAGGTTGTTTCGCAATTTTTGTTCCATCCATAACAGCATCTATAATGGTTATCGGTAGCTTAAATATGCCAGAGGCGTAAAGATTGAAAGTATCAAAAGGGAGCAGGGATGCACTATCTTTCCAATCTGGCTAATAGGATTTAGATTGCAAAAGTTATTAGTGGATACAAGACGATTCACAGGCAGGATTAAAAGAAGAGATGATCGTGCTATTCTTGTTATCACTTGTATGGATAGGCAAATCGAGAAAGTTAATCTTTTAACCTCTGGCGGCGTTCAGAATCTATCAGGCGTGCGGAAGGGTCACAAAGATTTTTGCTTCCAATTCTTATCGTGAAAAAAATTTTCAAATTTCACTGAATATAGTTTAGATGTTTTAATTTCTGTCGATACAAAAAAAATAACAAATACGTCCCCACAAAGAACTTCAAGGCAATTGGAATCAAAAATATTTAGTAAAATGAAAATTTGTTTCGGATACTTCATTAACACAAAGCCTTGAGAAAAACTTTTCAAATTTGAAAAGATATACTTAAGATTCTTTAAGTTCTGCCGAAACGATAAATACAATACGTCCCCACAAATAACAACACGTCCCCAAAAAAGTAACACGTCCCCAAAAAGAACTTCAAAGAACTTCATGACAAAGCGAAGCAAAAATATTTAAGTAAGATGAGAACTCTTCTCGATTGATTCTTGAAGAGAACCTGGGGACGGTAAATTGCTTCAAGATAAACCTCGCATATTGATCATAGATGACTTTCCTGCCAGGGGCTGGGTTCTTAGCAGAATCTTGAATTCAAACGGATGTCGTGCGAATTCAGTCACCTACCCTCAAAATGGAATAGAGAAAAAAAGTCCAGACCTCTTAATCCTCGATTTAAATTTTTCAGAAGCAAGTATAATTGGAATACTCCAAGACATAAGAAAACACCACCCCTCATTACCTATATTTATCTGTTCCAATTCGGCAACTGAGCAGTTTAAAAACAAAGCTGCCAAATGGGGAGCTTCTGTTTTTTCCCCAAAAGCAGATGTGGTCAGACGACCACCCGTCTGGGTGGAACAAACCCTGAACCGTATTGGTTCAGGGCAAATCTTAGATCAGATGAAAAAGCTGTCGCTGGGCAATAAGAAAAAGAGGTTCGCAAACCCTCCGCGAACCGGAGAGGTCCGGCAGCCGTTGGACGTCTCAAGAGGAGAAAGAAAAGTTACGAAAGGAGGTGAGAAAAGATGGCAGTTGAAAAGAACATCGGTTCTTCCAGCTTAGTGGAAGTGGTCGACAGAATCCTAGATAAGGGTATCGTTATCGATGCCTGGGTCAGGGTCTCCCTGGTGGGAATCGAGCTTCTGGCTGTTGAGGCCAGAGTGGTGTGCGCAGGAGTTGAGACCTTCTTGAAGTATGCTGAGGCTATCGGTCTTACTCCGACCGCAGCTACCGCCTAAGGATCTGTCGCCAAAGGACTAGGGGGGATTTTTGTCGAGGTATCCTGAAGCGGGCTTTGCCCCAAAGCATATCCCGCCAAAGGTTCTTCCTAATAATAAGGAAATAATAACAGTTGAGTTCGTAGGGACAGCCCTTGTGGCTGTCCGCCTTAGAGTTAGGACAGGGACAAGCCCTGTCCCTACACAATGACTCCTTGTAAGGGAGACGGAGTATCAAGGCAATGAGAACAGTCGAGCAAATGAGAAATGTGGCGCAGGATTTGATTGCTTCTTACGAAACCCGGGTGGATGCGATGGGAACGATAGTGGATAATACTTATCGAGTCCTGGATGATTTTAAAGACAAAAGAGCTAAGTTGAACGCTGAACTAAAGGAGACACTGGCAAGAAGCCAGTCGCTGAGAAAAAAAGATTTCGATAGAATAGTAAACGGAATCCTTCTAAGCCAAGAAGAGAAGGAAAAAGAAGTCAAGCAAAACCTGAAGAATTTCATACAAGAACAAAAGAAAGAAGCTGGTGAATTAAGAGATGCTTTGAGAAAAGGCGAAGTCGAAGGAATGAAAAAAGCTCAGATTGGGATAGAGAAGGGCATAGCTGAAGTAAAAGGATTATTAAGAAACTTTTGTGAACAGCAGAAAGGGCTGACAGAAAAGTTAAGAGAACTTTTGACTAAAAGGAAAGATTTGAAAATAAAGGATTTTAAGGATATGATAAGAAACCTGTCTCAAGATGCAAAATTCGCACAAACCTTAACCAGACGAAAGGAGGTGAAAAGGATGGGATTATCAGATGTGGCAACTGATATAAAGGCTTTAGGCCAGGATATGGCTTCTTCTCATGTTGATAGAAATAGGATGATCGAAGCTCTCCAGAATGAGGTCAGGGATATGATCAACACGTTCCAGAACGAACACGCAGAAAGAAAGACAGAGCTTCATGAGATGTTGGAAAGCTTCACGGAGAATCTCCATAAGGGAGTTCATAAGTTCATGAATGGTGTCCACTCCGAAAATGCTCAACAGAGAGCGGAAGTCAATAATTTGTTGGCAAGCTTTCAGGAACATATGAAAGGCGTCCATTCGGAGATTGCGCAACAGAGAGTGGAGGTCAACGATTTGTTGGCGAGCTTTCAGGCACACATGAAAGGCGTCCGGAAGGAGAATGCGCAAGCGCGGAGAGAAGTCGACAAACTGCTGGAAGGCTTCCGCAAAGAACATAAGCTGAGGCAGAATGAGATTGGCAGGCTGGCCGCAGCGGTGAAAGAGATGTGGGCTACTGTGGCAAGGGCAAAAGGTGGCGCAAAAAAGGTAAGTGCTCACAGCTTTGCACGGGCTGAGGAGAGAAAGCCAGTTAGAAAGGGAAAAAAGAAGCCAAAAAAAGTGCAAAGCCTCTCAACGAGGTAATCAGGACAAGGGATTATCACCGATTAGCTGGTTAAAAAGTTTTTTTGTAAATGGATTTCTTTAGTGCTATGGGAGGGCCGGCTAAACTTCCCCCCGTACGGGGGATTTTCAACTAATCGGTGGTAATCTCAGGCTTCCTTTTGTTCGTCACGGTCAGACGACCGCCCGTCTGGGCGGACGCCCTCGTCCGTGACGGTAAAGCGATTCGTATGAATGCATACGCACGGGTGGTAGAGGACGAGGCGTCCTCTACCAACAGAGGAAAGCGGGGTGATGGATATAATGAAAGAGATAAAATGTGCCTTTTGTAAAGGGAAAGGGGTGGATCCCTTTGAGCTATTATCTGCCTCATCCACCTGCGGCGTCTGCGGAGGAAAAGGGAAGGTTAATGTGGAAGAGCCGTATATAAAATGCGCCTTCTGTCAGGGAACCGGAATATACCCCCACACCAGACTGAACTGCACTGTGTGCATGGGCAAAGGTGTGGTTACCTTCAAAGAGAGGGCGACAACCTGCCTAGAGTGTAAAGGGACCGGTCAGCAACATTTGACCAACCTTCCCTGTCTCAGATGCGGAGGCAAAGGTGCAGTGAAAAAAGAGGAGAAAGTCTCCCAGAGCCCGGCAAGCAAAAAAGCCGCTCTAAAGACTCAAAAAGCTGCTTTAGAGACTCAAGTGGTTTCTCTAAAAGCTTAAATGGCTGCTTTAGAAGCTCAAATGGCAGAGAACACCCCAAGTTCAGTCGAGGCTCAAGAGAAGGTGGCAGAAGAGCCCAAAGCCTTTCCCAAAGAAGCTGAGCAGATCGGTGATGCTTTCACAAAAGAAGCTGAAAAATTGGCGCAGAATCCTTGAGTGAGATCTGTGGAAAAGTATAGCAGAGTGGTCGGGCAAGATGCCCCCAGACGGGAGCGTCCGCTCGACCTACGGAGATTGGTGAGTCACATTCCCATAGACAAGGCCCTCAGCTCCATCTCAAGGTTCTGCGGACAGACGTGACTTTTTCAGAGCTCTCTGAGTGAAAGATCTATTTATAGGGACAGAAAAAAGATAACTGTAACTCTATAACGTAAGAAAGGAGCCTGTAAAGATGGCAATGATTGAAGAATCTACCGCCGTATTGGAGCCTTCTCCTTTGCCGGATTTTGTGGAGACAAAAGCGATAAAGCAGATAACCGAGCGCGCTTTAGCCTACATTAAGGCGGGATTCTCGGTTCATTTCAGAGGACCCACCGGAACCGGAAAGACCAGTTTAGCTATGCACGTTGCCAGCAAGGTCGGTCGCCCGGTGGTGATGATTCATGGGGACGAGGAGTTAAACACCTCGGATCTGGTAGGTGCAGAAACTGGCTATAAACGGAGAAAATTCGTGGACCAATATATATCACGTGTTTATAAATTAGAAGAGAAAGCACAAAAAACCTGGGTGGACAATCGGTTAACGGTTGCCTGTAAACATGGATTGACCCTGATTTATGATGAGTTCACCCGCTCCAGACCCGAAGCCAATAATGTTTTGCTTTCCATTCTGCAGGAGAAGATGATGACCCTGCCTGCTGGCAGAGGGGAGGAGGGTTACTTAAACGTTCATCCTGATTTCTGTGCAATCTTCACCAGCAATCCGGAGGAGTATGCCGGAGTTCATAAAGGCGCGGATGCTTTAAGGGATAGGATGGTTACCATAGATTTGGATTATTTTGACAAAGAGACTGAAATCGCCATAACCAAAGCCAAGTCTGACGGTTTAAATCCCAGAGGGGTGGAGAAGATAGTCAATGTGGTCAGGGGTTTAAGGAGGGAAGGGAAGTGCGAATTTGCTCCCACGGTTCGGGCAAGTCTTATGATTGCCAGGACCCTTGGAGTCAAAAAACTTCCGATCAGTGCTAAGAATAAGGAATTTGTCAGGATTTGTGAGGATATCTTGGCTTCCGAGACCTCAAGATTTGGCAAGAAAAGCAAACGAGAGAGAGTTAAGGCGGCGGTGAGACGTTTGATCTTAAAGCATTGCTAAAGGGCGTGTTGAAAAACCCTATTGGCAGGGCTGAATGCCCTGCCCTATGGGATATAAGTTCATGTCTCCCATAGTGGCGGGAATTCCCAGACGGGTCTCCGTCATCCCGCCACGAAGCAAGACTTTTTCAACAGTCCCTAAATGTTGACAAATGCTCGGGAACTGTTGAAAAAGAAAAGGTTATCGTAGGGACAGCCCTTGTGGCTGTCCGCAACTCGGACTACGGGAGGGGACAAGCCCCTCCCCTACGAAAAAACAATGGGTATAGCCCTATAAGCAGGTCAAAGGGGAGGTGTAAAAGGTGACTTTAATGCGAGCGTTAGCGAAGGTGGATGAGAACGGGAAGATTCCTGTTCCCAGTAATATTCGCCTTGAAGCCGGGCTTAAGCCGGGTCAACTGGTTGAGCTTAAGATCGTGGGCGCAAGCCCAAAAAAGAGGGTCTTAGTCTCAGCAAAAAGATAGTATGTCGGCAAGTCCTCAAGAGAGGTGAACTGTATTTCCATGTTGAAAGGAGGTGGAAAATAGAATGCCTAATATCCCCGGGATAGACAAGGTGAGAACTATTAAGAGAAGCGGCTCGGCCTCTATGCCTCCTAATATGGACCAACCTTATATCAATATGTTTGTGTTGAGTAAAGAGAAAGAGAGATTGGAGAAAGAAGGAATGAAATTGGATACCAGAAGAGAGGTGGTTGTTGGGCGGCTAAAAGATATCGAGAAGGAAATGGAAAGATTGCAAAGGCAGGAGAAAAAAGTCCAAAAGAAGAGAAAATTCGACCCGGATACGACTTGGGTGAAGGTAAAAAAAGAGAATAACCCAGAAGAGCCGAAAAAGCCTAAAATCGAGCCAGGATGGAAAATAAAAGCTATAAATACGAGGAAACAAAAGCTCTAACTCACCAATTCAGGAGGCGTTAGAAAATGCAGTGGAAACAGATGGCTATCGATCCGGCCAAGAGAGGATCAAATAGAGCAGGGATAACAGCAATTGAGAAAAAAACTGACCCACTCAGAGAGGGTGTTTATAAATGTGCCATGTGTGGTGGAACCGGGAAATCCAGAGGGGGTTCAAACTGCCAGGCCTGTGGGGGCAGAGGAGTCCACCAGATAGAAGGCACGGTGATAAAATGTGCTTTTTGCAAAGGCACAGGAAGGCCGTCCCGCGGCGTGGAGCTGACCTGTTATGTATGCAAGGGCAGCGGTTGGGTTAAAATTGATGAGCCCATGGAGGTCTGTCCTTCCTGTAGAGGGAGGGGAGCTGACCCCAGCACTAAGCTTCCCTGCGTGGTGTGCAAGGGGAAAGGACATGTTACCATAAAGGAATAAAATGGTTGGATAAACTAAAAATTAGAGAAGATCATGGACGAGCAAAGGTTGAAAGAGATAATCAGAGCTTGTGAACTCAAAATAAGCGATATGGAACAACAGGTTTTGATTTTGAGAATGAAGATGGAAAGAGAAAGACAGGTCTTAAAAAGATACCAGGAAAGTCTTAAGAAGGAAAACTATGTAACGGCAGAGGGGAGGTTTTAAGATGTTTAAAAAAAAGAAAAAAACAGAGGAAGAAACCGGATTCGATATCGATTTAGGAGCTGGAAAACTTAACCTGGGTGGAATATTTAAAGGGATCGGCAATTTGGTAGACTTAGCCGCCAGGTTGCAGCGGGAGGGCAAATCGGAGTTTTCTAGCACCGGTGAGATAAAAGGTCTGGGTTCTAAAGGGGCGAAAGCGGTCTACGGTTTCACCGTAAATTTCGGAGGGCTTGCCGGTGCATCGCCACAAGTAGAGACCTTTGGTAATGTCAAGAAGGATGAAAAGGGAACGGCGGTAGTTGACGAGGTAAGAGAACCCCTGGTGGACCTTTTCGATGAGGCTGACAAAATAGTAATCATTGCGGAAATACCGGGGGTGGAGGAGGAGAAGATCAAGGTAGAGGTGAAAGACGACATTTTAGAGCTTAAAGCCGAGGACTCAGATAAGAAATATCACAAAGAGATTCTTTTGCCATCGAAAGTCAAGAAGAAGTCACTCCGCTCAACTTACAAAAACGGAGTGTTGGAGATCACACTAACCAAATAAAAGGGGGTGATTTTTCGAATTGGTGCAGCTTACCAAGACCATCAAGGGAGGAATTTAAGTTCCTTCTTAAAGCGTTAACCTTTTAACCTGATTAGGAGATTAAAATGAAAACCAAATTTTTCCTTACGTTTTTTCTGGCAGGCCTTTTATGCTTTGCACAAATAGCTTCAGCCCAGTTGGCTGGAGTCGATTTCAACACCTTGGGCGGAGGCGCCAGGGCCAGAGGGATGGGCGGAGCCTTCATGGGAGTGGCAGATGATGTTACTGCTGTCTTTTGGAATCCAGCCGGGATCTCCCAGATTAAAAAAGCTGAGTTTACCATGGAATTCAGAAATACCCTTAACAAGGGGACTTTAAAGGTGAACGGTCAAAAGTCTGACTTCGATCACTCCTACAACTCCATGGATTTTGTTAGCTTTGCCTATCCATTCAAGTTTTCAGACAAGAACTCAGCCTTTGCCGTGGCCTATCAGAGGCTGGCTGATCTGTACTCTTTGGAGGAGAACCAATCCTACAAATATGAAAGCAGAGGTGGGTTGGATGCCATCACTACTGCCCTCGGAATAAGCCTTAGCCCTCAGATTTCGTTGGGGCTCTCAGTCAATTTCATTCTTAATGGTATGGAACAGACCATGCTGGATAAAGCTAATTCGTCCTGGGAAGAGAACAATACCAGTTTCTCTGGGGTCAATTTCAACCTGGGGACAATGTATCATTATAGGGATAGACTTAACCTTGCCTTGATTCTGAAGACCCCATATGAGCTAACCCAAAGGGAGAAGATTGAGGGTGCCTACGGTATCTCTTTGCCGGAAGGCAAGGGCAAACTCAGCCTGCCCCTTATCTTCGGCCTAGGCTCCTCCTTTCAGGCGACGGAGAAGCTTACCTTGGCTTTAGATTTTGAGTCCAAAAGATACTCCAAGTCAGAACAGGTAAAGCCCAGTTGGCTGTATCATCAGAACCTGAGTTTAGCTGATCAGGCGGATACTACTTATAGCCTGGGATGGAAAGATTGCAATCAGGTTCGCTTAGGAGCGGAATACCTCTGGTCTACCGATTTAGGGACAATCCCTTTGAGAGCAGGCTATCGCAATGAGCCAAGGGTCTATGCTGATGCCAGTGGACACCAGATAGTGGGTAACGTCTTCTGTTTGGGTTTGGGGTTGGTTCTGGACAAAATCTCATTTGATCTGGCATATGAGGCAACTCTGGCAAAGATCGATGGAGAAAACTCAACTTCTCTGGATGAGTCTAAAAACAATATCTTTTTCTCTACCAAAGTTTTGTTTTAGAGAACCAAAGACAAAAGGTTTTTGAGGGGAGACCTATTCTGGGAAAAAGAGGGGGATAGAGCAAAAAAATCTTCATAGGAGGAAATGTGGCAGTCGATAAACTTGTTTCTCTAAGCCTGAAAGTGAAGGAAGCTCTTACCAAGGATGTGGGAAGAGTGATAGCCAGAATAGATCCGGAAGATATGAAAAGGATAGGTGTGGAGGTGGGTGACATCGTCCAGATTTCAGGCCAGCGACAAACGGTAGCCAAGGTCATGCCTGCCTACATGGAGGATAGGGGCAAAAAGATTATCCAGATAGATGGGATAACCAGGGAAAATGCCAAGGTAGGCTTAGACGAGAAGGTCAAGATTCAAAAGACTTCTTATAAACCTGCTTCAAAAATAGTTCTATCCCCCCTCTCTTTTGTTGGTCCACTGGGGAAAGACAAAGACACCAGATACATTGGAAGACTTTTGGAAGGGATACCTTTGGTGGAGGGCGACAGGGTGAGGGCGACTCTCTTTGGAAGCCGGTCCCAGGAGTTTATGGTTTTGAATACTCACCCGTCCAAGGAGGTAGTGTTGATCCAGCCCACCACTTCCATCAGCATAAAGTCGGAGGAGGCGGTTGAGGAAAGAGGAGCTAAGGTAGCTTATGAGGACATTGGGGGCCTGCATAAGGAGATTCAAAGGATAAGAGAGATGATCGAGCTTCCCTTAAAATATCCGCAGATCTTCCAGAGATTGGGCATAGATGCGCCCAAGGGGGTGTTACTCCACGGTCCGCCTGGATGTGGAAAGACCTTAATCGCCAGAGCAGTCGCCAACGAGACCGATGCCTACTTTGTCCACATTTCCGGACCTGAGGTCATGGGCAAATTTTACGGTGAGAGCGAGGCAAGATTGAGAGCGGTATTTGAAGAGGGTTCATCTAACGCTCCCTCAATAGTCTTTATCGATGAGATAGATGCCATCGCTCCCAAAAGAGAGGAGATGGGTGGCGAAAGACAGGTGGAGAGAAGAGTCGTGGCTCAGCTTCTGGCATTGATGGATGGTTTGGAGTCCAGAGGAGAGGTTATCGTCATAGGCGCAACTAATATCCCTAATACACTGGATCCAGCTTTGAGAAGACCCGGCAGGTTCGACCGGGAGATCTGTATCAGCATTCCCGATAAAAAAGGAAGGCTGGAGATACTGGATATTCATACTCGTGGTATGCCCCTGGCAAAAAATGTGAACTTGGAAAAATTGGCTGAGATCACCCATGGTTTTGTGGGAGCGGATTTAGAGGCTTTATCCCGCGAAGCGGCAATGTCAGCTTTGAGGAAGATCTTTCCCAAGATAGATTTTCAATTAGATGAGATTCCATATGAGCTAATTCTTGAATTAGAAGTGAGTATGGAAAACTTCTTTGAGGCTTTAAAAGAGGTGGAGCCTTCGGCCATAAGAGAGGTTTTTGTGGAAATTCCCGAGGTGAAATGGGAGGAGGTGGGTGGCTTGGATGATGTCAAGCAAAAGCTTAAAGAATCTGTGGAATGGCCGCTGAAGTACCCTCAACTGTTCGAGAAAGCTAAGACCAAACCTCCCAAAGGCATTATGATCTATGGCCCCCCAGGAACCGGGAAAACGCTTTTGGCTAAGGCTGTGGCTCATGAAAGCGGGATTAACTTTATCACCATCAAAGGTCCGGCTCTGATGTCAAAATATATCGGGGAGAGTGAAAAAGGAGTCAGGGAGGCCTTTAAAAAGGCTAAACAAGCTTCTCCCTGCATCCTCTTCTTCGATGAGATCGATGCCCTAGTTCCCATGAGGGGAGGAGGAGCAAGTGATGCTCATGTTTCTGAGCGGGTAATCAGCCAATTTTTAACTGAGCTGGATGGAATAGAGGAGCTAAAAGGTGTGCTAATTCTTGCCGCCACCAATCGGTTGGACATCCTCGATCCGGCAGTGCTCCGGGCAGGCCGGTTTGACCTTTTATTGGAACTTCCTGTTCCCGATGAAAAAACAAGATTGGAAATCTTTAAAATTCACACCAAGGGGAAGCCATTAGCCAAGGAGGTGGATCTAAAAGCCTTAGCCCGCACAACCGCCAACTGTGTCGGATCGGACATAGAATTTATCTGCCGCAGAGCATCTCTCTCTGCTATTCGCGATTTCGTGGGGAAGGAGAAGTCCGAAGGATCCCCCGCCAAAGGCGGGGGGAAAAATTACTCTGATTTTGAGATTAAAGCTAAACACTTCAACCAAGCCATCAAGGAGATGGCAGAAAGAAAGGAGGGAGTAAAGTGAATGACAATGCCACAAAGTTCTGGGGAATTGTGTTGTTTGTAGTGGGCATAATTTTCCTTCTGAGCACCTATGCGGTGATCCCAGAGACGGTGAGTAAACTCTGGCCCGTGGTCTTGTTAGGAATCGGGCTAAAACTGTTTTTTACCAAAAAAGAACAGGTCAGCAGGGCATAAAACCTTTTCACCCCCTGCTAAGCGGGGGAAGGATGTTATGGAAAGCATTCTTCCCCTGCCCCCTTACAAAAGGGCATATTATATCGTGAGATAATCAGATGACTAAACAAGGAAGATATATTTATGGAGTAATGTGGCCCAGTGAAAAGGAAGTAGATGGCAGAAAGAAAGGAGGGAGTAAAGTGAGTGACAATGCCACAAAGTTCTGGGGAATTGTATTGTTTGTGGTGGGCATAGTCTTCCTTTTGAGCAACTATGCGGTGATCCCGGAAACACTGAGCAAGGTCTGGCCCATAATCTTGTTAGGGTTCGGAGTAAAACTGTTTTTTACGGAAAAGAGACAGGTCAGTGGGACATAAAACCCGTTGATACTGCTCTCTCTTTTCACCCCGGGGGAAGGAGGCTATGGAAAGCATCCTTCCCCACTCCTTGAAAAGACTATACTCTTTATATCGGGAGGTAACCAGATGACTGAACAAGGAAGATATATTTATGGAATAATCCAGGCAAATGAAAAGAAAAGCTTTGGTCCGATTGGATTGGGTGACCCTAAAAAAGAGGTATATATAGTTTCACATCAGGATATCAGCGCGGTGGTCAGCGACTCACCGATTATAGTTTACGATTCCATGACAAAAGATAGGGTGGTTTCCGATCTTTTTTGTCATCAGTCGGTTATCGAGAAAGTCATGAAGAATCATACCATCATCCCCATAAAATTCGGAACTTTTGCTGAAGCGGAAGAGGAAGTTGGCCAGATTTTGAAAACTGGCCATAAACAATTTAAAGAGACTCTTGAATTGATAAACAACAAAATAGAGTTAGATGTGGTGGCTTTGTGGAATAAAGAGACAATTTTTAAAGAGATTGCCCAGGAGAAGGAAATCAAAGAGTTTAAGGAGAAGATAACCTCTGATCCGGCTGGTCCCCAAGATGAAGACCGGATAAAATTAGGCAGAATGGTCGAAAAATTTCTAAAGAGGAAAAATGTTAAGTATGCAAAAGAAATCTTAAAGGCTTTAAAGGATAAAGCGGCGGATTTTTGTACCCATGATACTTTAGATGATACCATGATATTAAACTCTTCTTTTCTTTTGGATAGAAACAGAGAGAAAGATTTCGACAGGACGTTAAATGAGTTAGATCAAAAGTATAAAAAGAGGATTAACTTCAGATGTGTGGGACCTTTAGCTCCCTACAGCTTTAGTACCATAGAGGTGAAAAAGGTAGGATTTGAGGATATTGATAGGGCAAGGAGATTATTGGGATTGGGAGAAGAAATCACCCCAAAAGAGATCAAAAGCGCACACCGAAAGCTAGCCTTTAAGTATCATCCGGATCAAAATCCCCAAGCAAACCCTTTTGATAAAGAATTCAATGAGCTCACCCAAGCTTACAAGCTGTTGCTTGAATACTGTCAATGCGATCGATGCTCTTTGCGAAAAGAAGATGTTGGTGATTCTATTCTGATTAAGATTTTGAAAATTGCGGATGAGCCGGTCCGAATTCTGGATCCGTAGGAAAAGGAAGAGAACTTGAGAAAGCTAATCTATGTTCCGGTGATCCATACGGAGGCGGATATGGGCTCGGTAGCTGAGCCACTAAAAAGGGAATACATCAAAAGGTATGGTGTCAAAAGATGGGATGAACATACCGGTGCGATCAACAGTATGTGGCGGGGAATAAGACAGAAAATATTCCAATTGGGATTGGATTACAGCAAGACAAAAGTCTATCAGGATGGACTGCCGGTTTGTAATAAAGAGTTAGCCATAGCTTCTGATTTGGCCCACGCAGGCAATGAGAATTATAAAATAATCTTAGAACTGGTTCAACGGGGAGCAAGGTTGGTGGGCACGGAGGATCCGGGGCTTCTTTTAGAAGAGTACAACTATATCAAAGACATCACCAAAATTGACAATTTAAAAGAAAAAGAAAAAGCCATTAAAAAATATGAAAAAAAAGCCAGGGATGTACTCCAAAGAAGGGACGAGTTCATTGCTAATAAGATCAGTAAGACATTAATGGAGGGAGAAGCAGGGATTCTTTTCATGGGAATGAGACACCGGGTGGACGAAAAGTTACCCAAAGATATAGAGGTTAATTATCTAATCTATCGACTACCATTTAAAGAAGCCCATAAAGTTTAAAGTCCGAATTCTGGATCCATAGGAAAAGCGGTGAAAATGACAAAACGCAGACGCATTAAGGGCATCCACGATGTTACCACTATAGGACATAAGCCGAGAAGAAAAGACGAGATTAAAATAGATGTCGGAGGTATAGGCATAGGTGGGATTAGGTCGGCAGGTGGAGTCACAAAGAAGGTTACCGTAGCTTGTCCGCGCACCTGGGTTTTCTCTACCAGGCCAAGATTTATTCGTCATCAAAAGCCAGTTGAAAAATCCCTGCTGGTGGAAAAAGTTGAGGAACCGGTAGTGAATGTTTTCGAGGAAATAAAGGAGGTAGTGGTGCTGGCAGAAATGCCAGGTGCAGACGAAGGGAGCATTGGTTGCAAAATAAAGGATGATATCCTTTTTATATCCGCTGAGGCTAAGGATAGCTCTGGTGCAAAAAAATATGAGAAGGAGATTCTATTGCCCTTTATGGTCAGTCCGGGTAGTTTGAAAACTTCATATAAGAACCAAATCTTAGAGATTAAACTGAAAAGAAAAGAAAAAGGAAAGAGTAAAAAAAGAAAGAGTAAAAAAAGGAGATAAAATGAAACATACTATTTTGGTAGTTGATGATGAAAAACAGATCTGTGATCTTTTTCAAGATTTTTTAACCCGAGAGGGCTATCAAGTATTTACCGCTACCAATGGAGTAGAGGCAATCTCTTTAGGAAAGCAAGAAAGACTTGATTTGGCTCTTGTAGATATAAAGATGCCGGGGATGGATGGAATAGAGGCCTTTCAAGAGTTAAAAAAGGTTAAAAAGGATATGGAGGTGATCATCCTAACCGGTTACGGAACCTTAAAAACAGCTAAAGAGGCGATGATATTAGGTGCCTACGATTATCTTACCAAACCATTTGATTTGGGCTTGGTAAAAAACATTATTCGGGAAGCCTTGGAAAGGAATGAGGGGAGATAAAAGTGGCTGAGGAAAGTAAATATAAAGAAGGTAAATACATCTATTGCGTGATAGATTTTAAAAAAGGAGACCCGGAAAAAAACTTTGGTCCTTTAGGCATGGGTGAAAGAGGGGACCAGCTGCGTTCCTTAAGCTACAAAGATATCGCAGCGGTGATCAGCAATTCTCCAATTAAAAAATATCCGGTCTCCAGAGAAAACTGTTTACCGCACGAGCGGGCAATCGAGGCGGTGATGAAGGAAGGTTTTACCGTTCTACCGGTTAGATATTGCACCATTGCGGAGGATGAAGTGCAGGTTAAGAAAATTTTGAAAAGAGATTATAAAAGATTTAAAGACCTGTTTTTGAAGATGCAAAACAAGGGGGAGCTGGGGTTGAAGGCCATATTTGATGAAAAGCTGATCTATGAGGATATTCTGGCCAAAAACAAAGAGATCCGGCTATGGAAAGAAAAGCTGATAAACAAACCTCCGGAGAAGACTTATAATCAGCGAATCAAGTTAGGGGGGTTGGTTGCAGCGGCACTTGATAGGGAAAAGGAAAAAGCGAAGACGGTATCGCTGGGAATCTTAAAAGAAGTGGCTGAGGATTACGTCGTCGCTGATAATTACGGGGAGAGGATGCTTCTAAATGCTTCCTTTTTAGTAAAGAGGAACAGAGAGTTAGAATTTGATAAGAAGGTGAATAAGCTAAATGAGAGGTTCGGGCAAAGGGTGAAGCTGAAATATGTGGGAGGGATGCCTCCATTTAATTTTGTCTGTCTGGTAATAGACTTGAACGTAGGGGGGGTTGAGTTAGATGCTGTTAGCTGATGACATACTTCTTTTGCCCTGGAAGGCATTGATGGGAATCTTCCGAAAGATTCATGATACGGCAAAAAGAGAAACAAGTGATGAAAAATATACACTGGAGAAATTACTGGAACTCCAACTGCGCTACGAGATGGACGAGATAAGCGAGGAGGAATACAATGAAGAGGAAGCAAAATTGCAGGCAAAATTGAATGCTATCAGAGAGGCTGATGAGGAATAGATATCGATGAAAAACGTTTAGATCGGACAGGGGTTGTACCCCTGTCCGTTGAAAAGGGGCGGGGGTACAACCCCCGCCCCAACAGGTGAAAAGCTAAGGCTCGAATTTGAGCCTTAAGACAAAAATGCAATCTCACTTTTGAGAGGAGGTGACAAAATGGAGATGACAGTGCCGAAATTAGTCCAGCGAGCGCGGGAGCAATTAGCCGAGGTGACAGGGTTGGAGCTCTCCTCAACTCTGGGCGCTTCAAAAGATGAGGATGGTTGGCATATACTCGTGGAGGTGATCGAGAAGCAATCGCTTCCGGATGGGATGGACATATTGGCAACCTATGAAGCCCGGCTAAACGATGAGGGTGAGCTGGTGGATTTCAGTCGTAAGAAGCTTCGTAAACGCATAGATACTCCTGAAGAGGAGGAATAAGAGAAAAGCTTTAAGAGGGAAAAGTGATGTCAGAAAACGGCTCTACTTTCTTAAGTAACCAGGAGTTGAAATTGATGCTCTTTGGCGGAAAGGGTGGGACAGGAAAGACCACGTCTGCTGTTGCGACTGCCATACACCTGGCTCAGAATAACCGATACAAGAGGATACTTTTAGTCTCCACCGATCCGGCACACTCCCTGGGAGATAGTTTTGGCTTTGGGATAGGCAACCGAATCACTCCCATAAAAGATGTGCCTGGCCTTTCTGCTCTAGAGATAGATGCCTCAGAGCTGCTTGAGGATTTCAAGGAAAAACACGGGGATGCGATCAAGAAGCTGGCTGACCGGGGCACCTACTTCGATCAACAGGATATAGCCGATTTCTTTGACCTTTCCCTGCCGGGTTTGGATGAATTCATGGCAATCATAAAGGTGGCGGACATCATAAAATCGAAGGATTATGACTTGGTCATCTTGGATACTGCGCCCACCGGACACACCATCAGGTTATTGGAACTGCCGGACCAGATGCTCAAATGGGTCGATGTCTTCGATCTAATGCAGCATAAACATCGTTATATGTCCAAGCGATTCACTGGCAGGTATGTAAAAGATGATGCGGACCAGTTCTTAGAGGCAATGTCTGGGGATGCAAAAAGAGTAAGGACTCTTCTTAAGAATTCCGAGACAACGGAATTTGTTCCGGTCACTATTCCAGAGCCTTTGAGCATAAATGAGACAGAGAGACTTCTTTCTACCCTGAAGAATCACAAAATCCCGTTAAAGAGCATTATCGTTAATCGGATCATTGGAGGGGAAGGGTGCGTTTTCTGTTTGTCCAAAAGAAGGGAACAACAAGGGCATATAAAAGAAATTGAGGAGAAGTTTAAGGAATATAATCTTTCTAAGGTTCCCTTATTTCCTGAGGAGATTCGGGGAATAAATGATTTGAAAGAGTTCGCCTCAACCCTGTTTGATAAAACTTCTCAATATGAACCGACTGCTGTTGTTCCATCCTCAACCGAAATATCCACTCATGATAGACCTGCAAGTTCAAACTCAAAGCTTTCAGATATTTTCAACAGGGATCTGCAGTTTATCCTGTTTGGTGGAAAGGGAGGAGTGGGCAAAACCTCAATGGCTTCGGCTACAGCTTTATATATAGCTGGTCAAAATCCTAAAAAGAAGGTGTTGGTCTTCTCCACTGATCCGGCTCATTCATTATCCGATTCATTTGGCTACTTGATTGGCAATAAGATAATGCCCATAATTGGTTATGACAATCTCTATGCGTTAGAAATAGATGCTACCAAATTAGTTGAGGATTTCAAGGATGAATACCGGGAGGGGATAGAGGAGATCTTTGACAGTTTTGTGGGTGATAAGGCAAGTATAGTGTTTGACCGTGAAGTGATGACCGAGCTTATCTCCCTTTCTCCTCCGGGATTGGATGAGTTCATGGCTTTAAGAAAGATTATGGAATTAAGCGAAGAGGAGAATTATGATCTGTATGTTTTAGACACGGCCCCAACCGGGCATCTGCTTCGCTTCTTAGAGCTTCCTTCGCTGGTCCGGGACTGGTTGAGAACCACCTTTAAATTGTTGTTGAAATATAAAGAGGTGATGGGGTTAAACAAAACAGCTCAAAAGCTTCTTTCTCTATCTAAAAGCATCAAAAGAATACAGAAAACACTTACAGATCCTGAAAAAACTGAGTTTGTGGCTATAACCATTCCCGAAGCCATGGGCATAGCGGAGACAGAGAGGCTACTTTCCACTCTTAAGAGACTCGAAATTTCCTGCCGACACGTTGCCCTCAACATGCTCATTCCACCCACCAGGTGTGGGTTTTGCGCCCCCAAGAGGGAGGAACAACAAGAGTATGTTAAGGAGGCTAAGAGGAAATTCTCTGATTATCAGGTTAGTGAAATTCCATTGTTTCCTCATGAAATCAAGGGAACTGATAGTTTAACTGGACTCTCTGAGGTTATGTATGAGAAAAAGGAGGCAAGAGGTATTGGAGTCTTGAAGCCCTGGCTTCAGCGTATCAGATTGTTTTAAATATGCGATTCCTGTTGCGTCAGGTCCTCCAGACCTGACGCAGACACTGTCAGGAGAAGCTCCTGACAGAACAAAAAAATTAAATTTTTCAGAAAAGGAGATTTATTAAAATGGCTTTAGAGGCAACCAGACAGACCAGCGGCACCTTGGTGGATGTGATAGATAGAATTCTGGATAAGGGATTGGTGATCAATGCGGATATCATGGTGTCTGTGGCTGGGGTTGAGCTTTTGGGTATCAAAATAAGGGCCGCTTTGGCCTCATTTGAGACAGCCGCTAAGTATGGTCTGGAGTTCCCGTCAGGAACTAATATGGAAACTGAAGCTTGGAAAGAAGCAATGGTGGGCAAGGAGAACTGCCCTCAGTGTGAGAAGAGGGTTAGCACAGAGGAGCTTATCACCACCGGTTGTCCCTGGTGTGGCTGGATAAGTGCCAAGGCAAAAGCAAAGGCAACTGTATCGTGAGATGGTTACAGATGAACGAAAGAGGTTATATTTTATCTGCGATTAGGGGACTTAGCTGGTTTTCGAACCTATTTCAAAGGAGCTTTTGGATAGAATTGATCAATGTGCCGAAGAGCAGATGGAAGAAGAAAAACTCCTATTGGGTGAGATGTCCTGCCTGCGGGAGACGAGTGGTAAAAAAGGAGTTGATGAAAAAGGGGTGTTATGTGTGTGGCTGGCAAAAGACACAGAGTAAGAAACCAGATTCCGGACCATACAGGATAAACTGCCCGGGGTGTGGGGTTAAAGTTGTAAGAGAGGAACTTTTGAAAAAAGGATGTTATATCTGCGGTTATAAATTAAGAAGAGGATAAAGCCATGAAAAAATCAGGCAGAAAGAGGAAAGTTGATCAGCCTCAAGGTGCAGACTCCGCAAAGGAAAAAATAAGAGAGCTTGAAGAAAAGATAAAGAAATTAGAAGAGACCAAAAGTGGAGAGGAATCCGGGGGAGTGGCAGAAGGTATGCTCAAAGGGGTAGGCCAGATCATTCCGGGATTGGGTGGTTTGATGAAAGGATTGGATAAATCACCCGCCTTTAAAGAAAGACTGAACAAGATTAACCAGGAAGTCGAGCGTAAGATGAGGGAAACACCACTAAAAAGAACCGGGAGTAGAGAGCCACATATTGAAAGCGGTTTTTCCACCAGAACCTTAGCCCCGGAAGAAAAACCTTCGTTCGGAAGAAAGGTGAAAAAAACGCCTGCACCCCCGCCTCCAAAACCCAAAGAGCCTGCGGTGGACATCTTCGATGAAAAGGATCACTTGAGAATAATTGCTGAATTGCCGGGAGTGTCAGAAAGAGAGATAAAGACGAGTTTAGAAAAAGATACACTTATCATCAGGATCAATTCACCTGGATGGAAGCCGGAGCACAAGATAACTTTACCTTACGCCCCACAAGGTAAACTGGAGAAGGTCTTTAGAAAGGGCTTTTTAGAGATTAAAGTCGGGAAAGATTAAATTATGATAGATATAGACGAAGATAATTTAAAGCATGGCGTTTTAGGACTGGTCATTGCCTTAGTGGAAGTCATAAGAGACGCACTAAGGATTCAGGCTTTTAAAAGGATGGAAGGCGGAAGTTTAAAGGAAGATGAGGTGGAAAGATTGGGTGAGGCACTTATGGATTTGGATATGGCAATTGAACAGATAAAAGAAGAGCAGGGAATTACTCAATCAGTTCAAAGCGTGAGAGATGGATTGGATAACATAGTGGACGATGTATTGGACAAGATGGTAAATCCGGAAAGATGGAGAGAGGAAGTTGGGGATAAACAAATGGAAAGGATGTAAAGGAGGCTTTAGATATGTTAGATAACAATAAACCAGAAGTGGTCGTAGCAAATGAGGTTAAAGCTGAAAGCAAAGGTGAGGGAAGGTATCTCTATTGTGTGGCAGACAATGGAGAGAGAGCAGATTTGGGTAAGATCGGTTTGGATGGCAAGGAGGTTTACACTATACCCCTGGCTGATCTCTGTGCCGTGGTTCATAATTGTCCCTCTGAACCATATAAATCAGAGGACCAGGAAGTGGTAAAGAGGTGGGTGATGACCCATGAGAAGGTGGTGGAGATCGCCGGGGAAAGATTTGGGACTGTTCTTCCACTTGGTTTCGATACTATTATTAAAGGTGAAGAAGATATTAGTCCGGAGGAGAACATAAAAAACTGGTTAAAACAAGACTATGCGAATCTCAAAGAAAAAATGAATAAAGTCAGAGATAAGGCTGAGTATGGGGTTCAAATTTTCTGGGATCCTAAGTTTATTACGGATGAAATAACAAAAACAAGTGAGGAGATCAAAAGCCTAAATCAGGACATAATATCGAAGCCTAAAGGAATGGCTTATATGCTTAAACCGAAATTGGAAAATCTTTTGAAGAAGGAGATGGAGAAGAAGGCAGATCTTTGTTCTAAGGACTTCTATGCCAGAATCAAAAAATGCGTTTTTGAGATCAGAGTGGAGAAGACAAAAAAGACAGATGAAAAAAGGCAGATGCTTATGAACCTATCGTGTTTGGTAGGTAAAGAAAAATCCAAAGAATTGGGGGAAGAATTACAGAAGATCAGTGAGCAGGAAGGGTTCTTTGTCCGTTTTACCGGACCTTGGCCCCCTTATAGCTTTGTTGCTTTTGGCTAAATTGAAAGGGGAATAAGAGTGGAACCGATTCGAGATACACATGCAACTTTAGTCGACCTGTTGGATAGAATTCTGGACAAGGGTATAGTGATTTACGCAGACGTTATCGTGTCTGTGGCGGGGATTCCCTTAATTGGAGTTAACCTAAGAGCAGCTTTAGCGGGTATGGAGACCATGTTAAAATATGGGGTGATGGTGGACTGGGATGAAAAATCCAGAGCCTGGGAGCGGGAACACAGAAAGAAAAAGGTGGTTCCGCTAATGGAGGGAGAAGAGATTGTTCTGAAGATGTTCGGCTCACAGCTCTATTCAGAAGGAATATATACTGCCTGGAGACAGGGTCAACTTCATCTGACTGATAAAAGACTTCTTCTTTATCAAAAAGATTTTGATGAGATATTGTTCCAAACCCCTCTGGAGAAGATAAGGGGAATGGTAATAAGAAAGGAAAAACATTTTACCAAAGAAGAGGTGGAGGTGCTCTATCTTTTATTCCAGGATAATCGGGTGGCTCAGTTCAGGACTGTGGATATTTACAGATTAAAGGAAGCTATAGAGGAAAGGATGAAAGTCAAAGGACTTACTTTAGAGGAGAATCCGATCCTTCCGGGATTTGACAGAAGGGTCCTTAAGTTCGTGCGGGGAGAGGAGAAAGTTGCTCACATAAGTGAAATGTGGTGCCAACCCCTCATTCAAACTTCAGGTGGAATTTTAAACGACGTCTGGAATCCGGGAAGCCTATATTTGAGTGACCAAAAATTATGCTGGCAGCACCATTTTAACGAGAAAACAACCGTGGAAATTCCCTTGGATGAACTGACTGATATGAAAATCCAGATAAGGGATTTGGGGGGCGTTCTTAAGAAAAAGAAGCTTTTGGTAGTGAGTTGTAACGGAACAGAAACCTGCTTTTCCGGTGAAGAAGAGAAAATTTGTCAGTGGGAGAAAACGCTTAATAAGATTATGTCCAAGCAAGGCACTCAACTCGAGATGGAGACCTGCCCTCAATGTGGAGAAAAGGCTCCAACAGATGGACTATTGGAAAAAGGGTGTTCCAAGTGCGGGTGGGTCAGTCCAAAATTGAGGGAGGAAGTTGTTGAAACAGTGGTTTAAGTGGACAAATTCTAAAATCTTAATGATATCCAAGGGAGATGAGAAAAATTAACAAAAGTTACCTCGACCTCATGAGAAAGACAGAAGAAATCTTTTTGGATCCGGATGAGAGGATTATCTTGAAACAACAGGGGGGTTATGTGGACAATTCCCGATATGGGTGGAAAGTGGGAAGGGCTTTTCTTACCACAAAGAGGCTGGTCTTTTGTGACCCGGCAGGTGGGACTGTGTTCCAGACACTTTTAAGCCGGATAAAAGGAATCAGGGTGGAGAGAAAAAGAACCGGCCTGGGGACAAAGCCGACACTTTGTATGGAATATGCTGGCATGAAAACAGAAAGGCTCATAAAAGCATGGTTTCTTTTAAACGATTTAGAGACCTGGAGAAAGAAGATACACAGTATGACCCTGATGGAAATCAGTGATGATGAGATCGGAAGGATTGCAGAAAAATTGGACCCAGCCAGCAAAAAGATATTTGAATACCTCAGACTGCAAGGACACGCCAGAATCGATGAGCTGGCCCAGCTGATCGAAGCTCCAACTCATATGGACGTTCTGCTGAAGATAAAGAGAAACATAAATCCAACTGCCGAGTGGATAACCGGTAATCCTGTACTGGAATTCCTGAACTCAAAAACGGACGAGCTGACCGGGGAGAGGGTAACGTTCAGTTGGTGGTTTCGCGGTTACCTGATGAACAAAGAGAAGAGAAAAGAACCACTCTTAGATATCTTCGATGAAAAAGATAACTTCACCATCATTATGGAGACGTCAAGGGTGGAAAAAGATGATGTCGTATTCGCAGCAGACGAGGATAAGCTTATCCTTGTCAGCAATCTGATGGATGATAAATATAGGGCGGAAATTTCGCTTCCCCCGAAGCTAGATCGAAAGAGCTTCACCAAAAGATATAACAATAACGTGCTGGAACTTAAGTTCAAAAAGACGAGAGGAGGTGAGAAAAAATGGGAGAGTTCGGTCAAAATGAATCATTCAAATGCCCAAAATGTGGTGAGACAACCTGGGGGAACCTCAAGTTTTGCCCAATCTGTGGAGAGAATCTGAACAGAGAGTGTCCCGAATGCGGAGCTACCTGGCGTTATTTCTATGACTACGCCTATTGTCCGGAATGCGGGGCAAAAACTCTTGGAGGTTTGGTAAAGGGAAAAGAAGGAGAAAAGTCGAAAAAATTCAAAGACTTTGATGAAGAGACCCTGCAGGAGATTGATAGGGAACTGCGCGGAAGCAGAAAAAGGTAGAGATCAAAAGCACTAATCAAGTGGTAGGACAACTAATGGTAACTCTTCATGTTCTGTTGGCTTGCGGTGCCTTACCTCGACCCATAAGAGGAGAACCGAAGGTAACGGTCACGGAGGGGGGACCGCGCAGCAACAGAGAAAAAAAGAGTTGGCATATGAAACCAATCGAAAGGGAGGATGAGGAATGGTAACTCCCAACGAAAAAGTGGTTCTGGAAATAGTGGCCGAGGAGGGTGGAGAGACCACCATTTGGAAGCTGAGTTCCAGAATGGGTATGTCCACGCATATCGTGGGCTCCACCTGTAAATCCCTGCAAAGAAGGGGGTATGTTGAGCTTCCCCAGGCAAGAAAAGTTACCATTACCGGTAAGGGTTTGCATGCAATAGGGAAACGCCCTTTGGTCTGGGAGTTTCCTGCTGATTTGTAAGCTTAAAAGGAGGTGGGAAGAGAATGCCAAGTCCGGACGAAAACCATGTTCTGAGAATCATAGATGAACAAGGCGGAGAAAGCAATTTGGCTAAAGTTGCCATAAAGATGGGACTGCCAACTGACTCGGCACGGACCATTGTGAACTCACTGGGGAGAAGGGATTATATCGATGTGTTCGCCAATGGCAAAATTAAACTGCTTGAAAAAGGGTGGAACGCCTTAGGGAAATGACCCACGTATGATTATCATACTTTGCTGAAAGAGAAGAAAAATAAATGAGTTTTCTCCATGGGGAATAGATAGATAAAATACAAAAGAGAAAGGGGGCGAAAAAAGTGCCCACTCCCAATGAAATAGAGATTCTAAGGATCACCAAAGAAGAAGCGGAAGTGGACAAGGGTTTGATAGGCAGCAGAATGGCGATAAGCAGCGAGTATTCGGCACACCTATTGAACTACTTAGCCGGGAAAAGTTTCTTAGAAAAAGTCCCTGCTAAGGAAGGGGCATATAAGACAGCTCCGCGCTATAAACTTACCCGAAAAGGGGCACTGGCTCTTCTGGCAAGACTTCATCATACTGCAGGTCAATATGAATCAGCCGTGAGAAGGACCCTTTATCTAAAGGATGTTGTGGATGAAAAGATAAATGAACTGACAGACTACATAGAAGAAGAGTTCCCTGAAAAAAAGAGGTTGTCAAAGAACAGAGGAAAAAGTCGGGTGTTAATCTCTAGTCTTATCCCAGTTAAGTAAACAGGGAGGACATTACCAATAAAGGAGAAAGGAGGTGATCAAGAATGGCGAGGTATATGGATAAGGAGAAAGCTGAATCAACCAGAAGAAGCCGGGAGCATCTGGCAAAGTGCCGTGCTTATCAGCAGTACGAGAAAGGCAGGACGCAAATACAGCGCAAGATGCATGCTGAGACAGAGAATGCCCTGAACAAACTGCGGGCTTGAGACACTCAGAAGGAACAAAGAGCACGTGGCCAAGCACCGGGCTTATGAGAAGACCATAGGATATGAATTCTGAGAAGACCCTGGGCAGAGAATAAACCCCAGCAGTCCTCAGACGACCATGGAAGGAATCGACTGAGTTGGCCAGGTAGTAAGGGGGGTAAGCCCCCGGCTCTTTAGTACCTCTGAGTTGGGGGCTTCCCTCAGAGAAATTAATATAAAAGCATTAAATAAAATGTCATTGCGAGTGAAACGAAGTCCCGCCGTTGGCGGGACCACGCCCTTCGGGCTCGCACGGACGTGCCCGTCTGGGCAATGACAATGTAAAAACATTTAGTACGTTTGTATTAATACACACCAACACTGAGAAGAAAAAGATGAACAAGAGATATATGGACATAGAACACGAATCTACACGAACTAAGGTCGTAACAATTCGTCTCTTAAGGAGGGGAAAATGAGTGGAATTGAACAGCAGGTACTCAAGGTTGTAAAAGAATTAGAATTGGCCGACGAAGAGGCCTTAAGTCGAAAAATGGCTGTCTCACCTGAGTATGTAACAAAGGTATGTAAGGGCTTGATCAAAGATGAGTATCTCTTAAAGACACCAAAAGGGTATACACTTACTCCTGAAGGGAAAAAAGCAGTTAATCCGGTTAAATTTAGAGGACACATTGCAGTTTTAAAAGGTGGATAATAGCAATTGAGAAGTTGAGAAGAGGATTTCTGACGAAATTGTCTTGCCGATGTGATGGCAAAGAAATCGGTGAGGCAAATGAAGTCCGCTCTATTTCTCATGGTGGTGTCAGTGCCCGGGTAAGCAAAGTGTCTTTTAAACAAAAACCTGAGCGCCCTTTTTGGTTCGAAACAAGGGCCTTGGCACAATGAAGACTAAAGAGAAACATCTCTATCGGGGCAGACTTCACAGCACGAAGGGCGAATATAAAGAAGCAGTGGAGGAGTATAAAAAGGCATTGGAGATTGACCCGGATTATAAACCGGCAAAGACCAATCTCGCCCTTATCACTTATTTGAAAGGGGTATCAAGAAAAGGAGACTTTCATCAACGACAAAAATAGCGAAGAAAACAGGCGAAAGGGGAGTAAAAGAGGTGAAATATTCCACTGGCAGAGGAAGCAGGTTAAAGCATTCTACAGCCATAGAATGGGCCGAGTTAGAAAAGGCAAAGAAAAAGAACGGACATCGAAAGATAAAACACTCTACGGGTGAAAAAGCGGCTGTAAGGCACTTTACTGGCAGAGAATTTGATTACCGGGCATTGATTGAGAGACCGGAAGAGAATGGGGAAATTCACTCTGAACCGATACTTGAAGGTGATGAAGGTCTTGAGTTTTGCCATAAATCCCAAGGAAAGAAAAAACATGAGAATATGAAAAACAGGGAACACAAACAGGCGACTAAAAGGACGGGAAGAAAAGAAGTTATAAACAGGTCTTTAAAGAAGATGGTTGTAAGGTATTAAGGAAGGTGAAAAAACACCAACACCAGATGAAGGAAAGATTCCAAAGATAACCGAAACAGAGGGTGGAGAGTCTTGCCAAGTCACAATAGAAATGAGATGGGGCTGGGCCCCGATTACTTCCGAATCACCCCAACATCTATGGACGCAGCACAAAATAGGTCCCGGGCAAGTTGGTTCAACAACTTCGCTTAATTAGAGAATTAAATGGGGGGGATAGCGCTTTTTTTATCTTTGGGTAAAAGAACCGCAAGAATGGATGAGAACTATAGGAATTGTTAAACGGGAGAATTCAAGTGGGCTTACAAAATAACAAGCGAACCAAAACAAAAAAGTCAAAGACTGGAACCAAAGAAATTATCTTCAGTGACAATACCCCTACTTTCTTAAAAAAGGAAGGACTGCGATTGGTAATCTTCGGCGGAAAAGGGGGAACTGGAAAGACGACTTCATCCTGCGCCACAGCAATGGAACTGGCTCGGAGATATCCGGAAAAAAAGCTCGTGGTTGCCTCAAGTGACCCGGCGCATTCGTTAGCAGATTCATTTGACTGCCCTGTAAGTGGTTCTGTTGAGCCCGTGAAGGGGGTGGATAACCTTTTCGCAATAGAGATGAATCCAGCAATTCTACTCGAAAGATTTAAGAAGACACACGAAACTTCCTTAACTAATTTTTCCAGGATGTCTTCCTCTACGGACCAGATAGACATAAGAAACTTTCTCAGCTTTAAGCTGCCCGGGATGCAGGAGATGATGATTCTCCTGGAGATAGTGAAGCTACTCAAATTTGGGATATTCAGACCCTATGAGTATGACCTGGTAATCTGGGACACCGCGCCCACAGGCCATACCCTCAGGCTGCTGGAATTGCCTGATAAAGTCCTCAAATGGATCGAGCTTTTTGAGAGCTCATTTTGTAGATATAAACAAGTTTCAACAGCAGCGGCCGGGTTGTTCCTAAAAATGCCCGGACGTTCCACAAAAGGGAACGTTCGCGCATTCCTGGATACGTTGTCGAAAGACTTAGAAAAGATAAGAGCGATCCTTAAAGATGAGGAAAAATGCGAGTTTGTTCCTGTTACTATTCCAGAAGAATTAAGTATAGCAGAAACAGATAGACTCCTTGCTACTTTAAGAAAAGAAAAGATTCCTGTCCGTAATATCATTGTAAATCGTGTTCAAGATGAGAAAAAGTGTGCCTTTTGTTCAAATAGGAGAAAGGGGCAGAAAGGCTACCTTAAAGAGATTGACAACAAATTCGCTTTTTACAATCTTGTCAAGCTACCGGTATTCTCAAATGAAGTGCGTGGGGCAGCAGGGTTATTAAGATTCGGTGGATTTCTGTCCGGGAACGGCAGCCGAACTTCACTGCCGCAGTCCACATGGAAGCGGGTAAAGGGCAAAGATAAATTCAAAGCGGGTATGTTGTCAAAACTCTTATATAAGAAATTACAGTTTATTATCTTTGGTGGAAAAGGCGGAGTGGGAAAGACCACGGTCTCTGCGGCTACTGCATTATCTGTTGCCAAACATAATCCTGGTAAGAAAATATTGGTTTTCTCCACTGACCCCGCTCATTCTCTGGCCGATAGTTTCGCCACCTCCATAGGAGACACAGTGACTCCTATAGGGACCGAAGGTAATCTCTACGCTTTAGAAATAGATGGAGCCAGATTATATCAGGATTTTAGAAAAGAATACAAGGCGAATATCGAGGATGCATTCAAAAAATGGCAGAGCAGCTATTTTGCCGGCGGCCTTACCGACGGCAGGAAATGGAAACTGGATTTTGATGAGAAGGTCATGGTTGAATTTGTCGATACTTACCCGCCGGGCTTGGAAGAAGTTTTAGCTTTAGAAAAGATCATGGGATTTATTAAAAACAAAGATTTCGATATATATCTTTTTGACACCGCGCCCACCGGGCACTTGCTTGAACTTTTAAAATTCCCGGAATCAATCAGGAAGTGGTTGAGGGTCACTTACAGGGCGATTCTGAAATATCATCGAGAAATTCCGGTTGAAAATATTGAGGTGATAGCCAAAAAGATATTGGCGTCTCAGGAGACGGTGCAGAAAATGCAATCGCTTCTTGCAGATCGCAAAAAAAGTGAATTTATCGCTGTAACTATCGCTGAGGCGATGGGTCTGCTTGAAACCGAAGATCTCCTCCTGAGTATGAGAGATCTTGGCATTCCCTCCGCTCATATTGTGGTTAATATGGTGATTCCGCCCACAGATTGCGATTTTTGCAGGTCAAAGAGAAACGAGCAAATTGGCTATATACAAGAGATAAATGCTAAAAAGGATTACAAAGGATACCAGACAGTAGAAGTACCGCTATATCCGCAGGAGATAAGAGGGATACAGGATTTAGCGGAACTATCCAACTTTTTGTATGGAACGCGGATTAACGCAGATGCTCGTGTAAAGTAACGTTGATAATCTGTGTCTATCCGCGTTTTTGATTTGCATATAAATGAGAACTCAATTAAATAAAAAATTTGAGGGTCTTCTCCTTCAGGATGAATCCAAAAGAGTTGCTAATGCATAAGCTTATGCCAAGCATTCATACGAATATTCGTATGAATCCTTCGGATTTGTAGCAACAAGAAAAACTTGCTGTTTTTTTACCTCTCCCCCTATCTCCCCCTCTCCATTTCATGGAGAGGGGGAACAAAGGGGGTGAGGTAGAAAAGGTCTTAGCTTTTCAGAAGATAATTCGTATGAATGCTCCGCATCGGTGAGACAATGCAATCCACAACGGTTATTGTTTGAAGTTCTTTTTTGTTTTTCCAGAAGAAGATAGGGGGGAGAATGATGAAAGATCGGGAACAAAGCTCTAAACAGGTTTTAGCTAAATTGGAGGATAAAGAAGAGTGGGAAGTGAAGATCTACGCTGATTTAAAGCGAATAAAGGATTACATATCTAAAACCAACCTCGAAACAAAAGAAGAGAGATTAGTCCAGGATGAGCTAAATAAAAAACTAAACGAATATAAACAAAAAAACTTCGAATGGATGAGGAAGCAGGCTCAGGATGCTAAATTGAATGAAATCCCTCGCAAAGAATCGAATCAGAAAAAGTCCGCAGAATCCACAGGAAAAGCTATGGTTCTTGATTCTATTTATTTGGTTCCTAAAGAAAAAAGAGAAGATTTCATCAGAGTGGTTAGGTTTCTTGAGGAGGATTATAAAGAAAAGGGATTAGAGTTTGAGTGCACCGGACCCGACCCACCCTATAGTTTTTTATCTGCAAAATGAAAGACCAGTAGGGGGTAAATGGTTTTATGACAACTAAAAAGAAAGAGATAAGAATAACAATCATCGTGGTGGTGTTAACTCTCTTCTTCCTTGCTTCCCATGATGTTCAGGAGTCTGTTCCGGAGAGCAATTTCTTGTACGAACAGCTTTTGGGGGTAGTAGACAGTCTTGAGCAAGAATTAGCTGCCTTTAAGGAGAGAGAGACTAAACTCTTGAGATATATTAGACATGAGCAGTATACTGCCACGGCTTATCTGCCCGTTGACCCCAGAGAAGGGAGATGTTCAGGTTTAACCGCAACGGGAGCTTTAGCCAAACCTTATTTTTCCGCTGCAGTGGATCCAACGGTAATTCCCCTCAATGCCTGGATTTGGATTGATGGCCTGGGATGGTGGAAGGCTCAGGACACTGGGAACGCAATAATAGGAAAGAAGATAGATTTATGTTTGTCCGAAAGAGAGGAGGCTATGGAATTTGGAGTGAGAAAGATGAGGATTAAAATATTGAAATAGAAAGCGCAAAGCTTTCAAGATTCGACTTTGACTCCACAGGAAGTTCTAAGAATAGTCTTGGAGGAGGCAATCCTCCAAACATCTTATTCAGGGTGACAAAAATAGACAGAGGCACAAAACAAATAATAGAGATGGGTATAGAAGAGGAAAGAACAAGTGAATTTACTCAGTCAAAGAAAATGGTAATTTTGAAGTAGGATTCCGAGTATTAATCGGTTTACAAAAAAGCCCTCTTGGTGACTTTCAAGGGGGCTTTTCAATTCAATTGACTGAATTTGTATTATTGATTGGCATCTTAATCTTTCTCACCTCCTTCCACCTTATTTTGGGATTGTTGTTTAGCCTGTGGTATAATGCCCAGATGTTATTATTCGATTGGGATTGGATCAGGGCATCTGCCCGCCTGAGGGTAATCTGATCTGTTATGCCATTCATCATCAAACGTTTCTTTACACCCTTCATCTTTCCAATCCAGATGGTCTCAGTCACATACGGATTTATCTGATTCACGAGAGCGTCGATGTTTCCATCTAACATGGGCTCACATGAAACACTGGTTCTGAATCCCTGATTGAAGACATGTCTCAAGCATTCCAGTCGCTCCGAGAAGTCTGGAGCATTAGGTTCCCAGAAGTTCAAGGTTTGGGTGTCAGTTGAGCCGACAGTAAACCTGAACAGTATGTTTTTCTTGTATTTACCAAAGGAGTCGCAGATTCTTTCTATACATGCTATGTGAGGTTTACTGGTGATCAAAACCTTATTGCCAGGAATTAGAAGATTCTCTAAGATCTTAATAGCCTCATCCAAATGGTCGGGATGTATGTCATGAGATGAAGGAAACATTACAGTTCCCGGGTAGTGGGGATGTTTTTTATCTACGTCCTTTTGCCTTACTTCCATATCTTTCCAGTCCGAAGGGGTCTTCCTTTTGAATCGTATAGCCATTTCTTTAGAGTAGCAGTATTTACAGTCATGTGCACACCCATTTACGAAGTTCACATTTGTTTCTGCCCACTGTCTTGTCCCAAAGTTTGTTTTTCTCCTCATCTCTTCTCCCTACTTTTTGGCGTTTGATTACAACTCTCGACTTGAAAAATGGGGACGTCAGTGTTTGATTTAGAACTTATAACATCTCTCATTTTGTTAGGGAGCTTTTCACCAGAGAAAAACTAATTCTAATTTGATCTCTTGAATGTGCCCCCAACATTAATGGTTAGAGTGAAAAGTCCAATCCCCCTGAAAGGTGCTCTTGCAACTTCTGCGCCAAGAGACTAAATCGTTGGCAATTTGATAGTTCCTGACGGGAGCGACATTTTTTCAGTAGGAAAATGTGGGATCCATCCAACTGAGTGTTGGAATTTCCTTGGTTCAACCTACCGATTCCGCCAGGAAGCACCAGATAACCTTTCAGGATTGAACAAAAGGCGAAACTTTGAAACAAGAAATGTGTATCCTCAGGGCAACAGTCATTCATTACTCAGCCCACATTCATCTCCATCCGCAAACACTTCATTTTCTCACTTGATTCAGGGAAAAAATGAATAAATATTTGCGTGTACCTAAATGAAGATATCATGATGCGAGCAATCCCTTTGACCATCTGGGAGGCAATTTGATAACATTCTGTACGATAGGGTTTATTATCTTCGTAATAGCTGTAGCTTACGCAGGGTCTTCCTCATACAGGAAGAGGTGATTACGTTGGGTCCTCGAAGCTAATTTTAGTTTACGAATTACTATTTTGCTTAAGGTTCTTTGAGGAATCGCTAATTCAGATTTTTTTCAGAAAAAGCTTGACACCGCCGATATAAAAAATAGATTATTGATAGACCTTAATCCACTTAGCGAAAGATTGCTGGGCAATCCCGTCGAAAGACTAGCTAAGTGGATTTCTTTTTGTGTAGTACTTCTTGTTGAACACGTCCCAGACCAGGGAGATTTTCGGCTCGATGATTTTGTAGTAGCTTATATCTCCGGTTTCAAAAGCTCTGTGAACGGCCCAGGCAACATAGACAACTACCTGCAAAGCCGAGTGAGAATAGTGCGGTTTAGTACGGGTGAAGATTTTTGCTTTGAAAGTTATGCCGAATTTGGCTAAGTATTCATTACGATAAAGATTGAGCATATCGGTGAAGTTTTTACCAACACTTAACCTGGTGTCCTTCCGAGAAACAACGATTTCAACACTCTCTTTTTTGTGTAGGTTGGACCTCAATAATAGTTCACACATCGAATTGTAAAATCTTTCTGGATCCCTCTTGAAGGCTCCCATAGCCTTGGCTTTTTCAGCCACTATAGCTTGAGCCTTGAAATCAAAATCCCTCATGCGATTTAAAAAGAATTTCTTAATCTCTATCTTGTCGCTGTGAGCATGAAAGATGTCCAGACAATACTCCAAAGTAAAAAGGTGAGCGAAATCGGGATTATTCAAGGCATCGTTTTTTGCTCTGGTAACCTCTCGGTGAATACCCAACGGATCATCGGTGAGAACGACTGCAATGGTTAAATATTTGGAAGTCTTGCCAGTCAATAAAAGGTCTTCACCGCGACTACTGATAATCTCTGGTCTTCCTGACTCGTCAAGAAAGATGTACATGCGTCATGGATAATACCCGGGCTTGGTTTTGTCAAATTATTTCTGGATAGTGTTGCGGAGGAAATTCTTCAACTGCACTCAGGACAACTGAGAAATAAAGACCGATATAACTCCAGGGTGAGCTTACTCTTCAATTCAATATCATCCAGACCAGTTCGAGGACATTTGATTATCCTAATTTTAACTCAATCTCAACTTATCCGCTGGTGAATATTTGCCATGAGCCCTTTTGACGTCTAATTCTACTAAATAAACATAAAGTTGGGTAGTTCTTGAGAGGACCTGCCTGAGAACTCTTATGAGCGGGCCAAATAGAAATCCTTGGAAACTAAATCTTACCGTGTTGTGATCCTTACAAATTGGTATCAAACTCTAACCAGGTTCCCCAGGGAATATTGACTGTGGTGCTTTTTGAGGTCGTTAATGTTGGCAAGATGAATATAATTCTGAGTTACCGAGATTGAAGTATGACCCATCAGATTTTGAAGGTACATTGGCTGAACTCCGCTCTTAATCCACCAAGTTGCTCCAGAATGCCTGATCAAATGAGGCGTGACGTATAGCCCTATTTTTCTACCATATTTTTTAATTTTATGCTCAAGTGTGCTTATTGCCAATGGACTGCCACTACTTGTGCAAAAGAAATAAGGAGAGTCAATCTTACTTCTGTATTTGATCAAATACTGGTGTAGATATTTTATTAGCTTTATGCCTATTGGGACAAAACGCTCTTTTCTTCCTTTCCCAAAGACTTTTATTGTTCCCTCTTTTAGGTTCACATCGTCAGTTTTGATATTGATTAGCTCGGACAACCTAATCAGAGTATCCCAAAATACATATATGATACAGAAGTCCCTGAGGCCGAAGAAGGTTTTCTTATTAGGCATTTTCAAAAGCTTTTCAATATCCTCAGGGGAGAGAACCGGTTTGATCTTCTTGTCGGCTTTAATGAATGATATTTTCTCCATTGGATTGCCATTATTTAAGAAGTCTTCCTCATGAAGGTAGTTGAAGAAGAGTTTAAGAGTCCTTATTCTGGAATTGATGGTATGATCAGAAACCTTTCCCTTTTGGGCCATAATGTAATCTTGGATAACGGACTTATCCACTTGAGAAAAATCTAACTTCCGTTGCTTTAAATACTCATAGAAGAGAGCCAAGATTTCTCCATAGGTTTCAATGGTTCTCTCAGCCAGATTTTTGATCTTACACTGATAGGTAAATTGAGTGATGAGCCCCCTGAACATATTATCTTTTTCGGCTGCCTGAATCAAAAAGTTTAGCCAATCCGTTGCCATTTTGACCTCTCTTTGCTATAAATGAAAAAGCCAACGCCCACATAAGGCGTTGGCACACAAAAAAATAAGTGCCGCCCCGCAGAATTGAACTGCGGACACACGGATTTTCAGTCCGTTGCTCTACCAACTGAGCTAGGGCGGCAATTCAGTCGTTATATACGTCCTCAAAAAGCAATACGATTGCCATACCCTCAAAACGCATTTGCCAATTTAATAGTATCGGCTTTTCTTGTCAACAGTTAATTTTTAAGCTATTTTTCCGATCAGGTCAGGATAATTGTGTAAAATCATTGATTGGGGGTTCACCCTGAATGGATTCACCATGAATGGGTTCACCATAAATGGGCGTATCCTGTCTACAGAATCCCGGCGGATTGGTTTTCATTAGGAACATAGAAGATCATTACATAAAGGATCCTCTCTGCACTTTTGTTGCAAGATATTGAGACTACTTAGCTCAGTTGGGCATGGGTTTCCCAGACGGGTCTCCGTGATTCCTCTTTTAAACTCCTCTTACATATTCCTTTGAGTAATCCAATTTTCTCAATCAAGTATATCCTGCTAAGTTAGGTTTGATCACCTCTTTTTTTGTCTAACAGGATTTACCCTTTTCTGTGACACCCTAATCAAAAAAATAAACAATATTTACATAAACGCGCAAAAACCACAAGTCCTTTTACTTTTCTCTTGACAAAACCTGATGTGTCTTTTATCTATATTTGTGAAATTGTTCACAAACCGGATTGATCGAATTTAGTTGATTGTGGGAATCATCACCGGAAGGAACTGATTCGTGGGTAAGGTATCTGATTCTACCGTAAGTCGTCTTTCCATGTACTATCGTTCGCTTTTGGAATTTGAGCGGAAAGGAGATAAGATCATTTCGTCTAAAGATCTGGCTAAAACGGAAGAATTAACCCCGGCACAGGTGAGAAAGGATCTGTCATTTTTTGGAAGCTTTGGAACCAGAGGGTTGGGTTATCCGGTGAAGGAGTTGAAAGAAAGGATTGCCAAAATTCTGGGACTTAATCGAAGTTGGAATGTAGCTTTAGTGGGAGTGGGGAATGTGGGTTCCGCCTTAGTTTCATACAAGGAGTTCCAGAAACAGGGATTTAATATAAAGTTGCTTTTCGATAATGACTTAAGAAAAATCAACAAAAATCACAAGGGTGTTTTAGTCTCCGACGTCAAAGTCTTACCAGAGAAACTTAAGAAGAATAAGATTGAGATGGTAATCCTTGCTGTGCCTGCCCGTGCCGCTCAGGAAATTGCTGATCTGGTGGTCTCCGCTGGGGTGAAAAGCATCCTTAATTTCGCCCCGGTTCAGATAAAGGTGCCTCACGATGTGGTTCTGCGTTCGGTCAATATGGCTACGGAACTGGAGCATCTCTCCTTCTGTCTGGTAAACAAAGACGGCATGATAGAGTCTTAAAAAAGTTTCTGCCGATTCCTTTTGAAAATATGACATTTTTTGCTTGACAAATAAAGGGAGAGGTTTATATAGTATAAAGCCAAATGTAACTTAACACAAAGAGATATGTTGCGGGGAAAATTGTTAGATCAAAAATTTAAGCGAATATCGACCCTTTTATTTTTTATTTTTTTCTTGTGGGGATTGGTGGCGGCACAGGAGTTTGCCTGGTACTGCCGACCATATGGATCCATCAATTACCGGGGCGATGTGGCTCCAAATGGACTTAAAGTGACAGCCCTCATCAAAGGGGAAGAGTTTGCTTCCAGCGAGACGGAAAACGGGGAATATAGCCTGGCAATTCCTAAAGATGATCCGGCGACCGCTAAAAAAGAGGGATGGGCGGAGGGGGATATCATAACCATCAAGGTGGGCGGCTTTTCCGCCGTTCCCAGCTTCAAGGCTTTCTCTGGATCAAAGCAAATAAATCTCTACCTCCCCACCCTGGATGTCAAGCTGACCACCTGGGGCAAGATCAAGGCACTTTTCAAATGAAAAAGTGGACGAAACCTTAGTTTCTCTTGTGGTGCGTAAAGTTCTTTTAACTGAAACCAAAACTTTGGTTATTCGTAAATCTTAAATAGCTAACATCAAAAGGAGACACCATGAAACTGACCAGCCAGAAGATGGAAGGTGTGATGGTGCTGGAGCCTAGGGGTAAGATAATGGGTGGACCAGACGCTACTGTTTTGCATGACCAGCTTCATGAGTTCATAGACCAAAACGAGAAAAAGGTGGTTATCGACTTGGCCAAGGTGGATTGGATGAACAGTACCGGACTCGGAATTCTAATTTCAGGTTTGACCACCCTAAAAAACAATGGGGGTGAGCTAAAGTTAGCAAACGTGACCGAGAAAATCCAGAGCCTTCTGACCATAACCAAGCTCATCACCGTCTTTGAGTGTTTCGACTCCACAGAAGAAGCTGTGGCAAGCTTCAATAAATAGTAAATATAAAAGGGTTGCTACATATAATAGAGCGCGCCTTTTGAAACTACGGATGGATTTCATCAAAAAGGTAGGTTGGCAAACCTACCTTTTTTATTTTTAATCACATTTTTTGATTATATTGAAAGGTAATGATTTCCGGGTAGGAGAGCCATTATATGAACCGATCAGGCAAAGAATCTGCCAGACCACGTCGGGTTTCTAAAATCGTTCGAAAAGATAACTTAATCGAAATTCCCAGCACCTTGGATTATCTCCCCCAGGTGGATGAGTTTGTTGAAAAAAGACTACAAAAGCTTAGAATAAAAAAGGATCAGATAGCCGACATCGCCATCTCCGTCACCGAAGCCGTAACCAATGCGGTGGTGCATGGAAACAAAAATGATTTGAACAAAAAGGTAAAGATAAGTTTGAAGGTAAAATCTTCTTGTGTGGAGGTGACGGTGGAGGATGAAGGTGGTGGTTTTGATCCTGAGTCCATTCAGTCCCCAGTTGAGGAAAAAAATCTCCTGAAGGAGACGGGAAGAGGCGTCTTCATCTTAAAATCCCTGATGGATAAAGTTTATTTTTCCTCAAGATCCAACAAGGGAACCAAGGTGAAGATGGTTAAATTCCTTAAATAGAAGAACTTTTTGTGTCAAAGTGGGTTTGAGAGATTTTTGATTGCTTAAATCTTTTTTCCGAAACTACGGGACGGTCAAATGGTATAAAGGGATAAAGCTTTTCTTTAAATTTGACCAAACAAATCTTTAGTCTGAGAAAGACTATTGAGATACATATCGTTTACCACCGACTGAAGTTGACACATACCAAGCCTCATCCCCTATCTCCCCTTCAGGATGAGTCCGTCTCCAGGAATGGAGAGGGGGACTTTGGGTGTGGAAGATGCGACTGAAACCTTCAGAATGCATTGAGGTTGAGTTAATAAATTTTGTAACTTTTGGCGGATTTTCTTCTCTAATATAGAGTAAGCGTCCTTTGTAGCAACTTTGGGAGCGTTTAAGGTGAGTTTTCAGATTTTGGTGGCTTCAATTTATTTAGCTTGCGGAACTGTTCTGCTTTTTTTGGGCGGGGTGATCCTCCGGGAAGATCCGAAAAGCCAGGTCAATCGGATAACCAGCTTCATGCTTTTCTTTGCAGGACTGGCACCTCTTTTGGCTTCGCTGGGGACATTCATAAGCCCTGCCGGAGAGGTCGACTCCTTAGCCCGCTCCCCCTTTACCCGCAATATATTCTACGTTTGGGAGTTCTTCTTTCCCTTTCTTTTACTTTTCTCCTTAGTCTTCCCCCAGGAGAACCGATATTTAAAAAAATATCCCAAATTCAAGTATTTAATCTTCATTCCTCATATATTTCATATCATACTGGTTCTGGTATTTTACCAGCCGGACAAAATCATCAGATCCCTGGATGTGGAAAAGATGGGATCGTTAGCCAAATTCTTTTTAGACCCCATCTCTTTGGTTTTGAAATATGTGGCGGTGTTTTTTGGGATTTTGTATAAAATTCATGTGCAATCGTTCTCCTTAATACATCTTTTGTTTCTGATTACGGCTGTATGGCTTCTCCATCGCAGTTACAAAAAAATCACCGTCCCCACTCTCAAAAAACAGGTAAGCTTTTTGATATGGGGAATAAGGTCCTCGGTAGGACTTTACACCATAGCTTTTATCCTTCCGGTTCTGACCCCTCTTAAGCTTTCCGAAAATGCAAGGAATTTCTTAACCATCGTGGCACTGGTAACCGGAAGTGGATCCATCGCCTGGGCTATTGTGAAACACCATTTTTTGGATATCAAGCTCATCGTCAGACAGAGCTTGGTCTATTTTCTCACCACCGCTCTTTTTGTGGGTTTATATTTTTTGATCTTAAGACAGTTTGGAAGATTGATCCAAAACTTAATCGGAAGGGAGACCCCTGCCATCGACGTCGGCTTTGTGATCTTGGCCATAATCTTCTTTCAACCCATCATGGGGCAGTTGGACGATTTGATAAAGAGGTTCTTCATCAAGGATAGATCGGATTACCGGGGCATGATGGAGACGTTCAGCCGAAAGCTGGTCACCATCTTCGACTCAGAAACGCTCAGGGCGATGGTGGTGGATACATTAAAAAACCAGATGCTGGTGGAGAGTATATGTATCTGTGTTCCCCACCAGGGAAGAGGCGAAAAGACCAAGGGAGGTGAGTACGTTTTATTTCCGGATGACCCATCATCCGAAAAGGTGGATATATTCGACAAGGATGATCCTTTGCTTTTAGCATTAAAAGAGAAAACCCGCCCCACTCCGTTTGCTGATTTTAAAATGGTAGAAGAGATAAGCCCTATTTTAAAGCAGCTTGACCATCAGGGAATTTTTCTGGTGGTCCCATTGCTTAGCCAAAAAGACTTAGTTGGGTTTATTGGATTATCCAAAAAGATCACCCGATTCCGATATTCCTACGAAGACATCACACTTCTGGACGTACTGTCCAATCAGATGGTGGTTGCCATGGACAATGCCCGGCTTTATCAGGAATCTTTAGAAAAGCAGAGGCTGGAGGAGGAGTTGAGCTTAGCCCGCCAGATTCAATTTGAGCTTTTACCCAAAACCTGCCCCAAAACCGAACACTTTGAATTCTCTGCCTTTATCCAGTCTGCCCGACAGGTAGGGGGAGACTATTATGATTTTCTTCAGACCGATTCAGGCTCAATTGGGGTAGCCATAGCGGATGCATCAGGTAAAGGGATCCCCGCGGCTTTGCTCATCTCGCTGGTACATGCTTCTTTAAGAGCGGAGGTGAAGAATAGATTATCTCCTCCCCTGGTGATATCAAATATCAACCAGTTGATCCACACCTCCACCAGCTCAGAGAAGTTTGTCACCATGTTTTATGGAGAGTTGAACCCACGTGAGAGAAGACTCTGCTATTGCAATGCTGGACACAACTATCCGGTGGTGGTGCATGAAGATGGAGCTGTGGAGTTACTGGACAAGGGAGGTCTGATATTGGGCGTCTTCCCTGAGGCGATCTATGAAGCTGGCGAGGTGGCTTTAAGAAAAAATGACACTCTATTCTTTTATTCCGATGGTTTGACCGAGAACTTCAATTCAGCCGATGAGGAATTCGGAGAGGAGAGGTTGTTGAATTTACTGGTTGAAAATCGCTCTTTAGGAGCAGAAGAGTTGAAACGAAAAGTGATACAGGAGGTAATTGATTTTAGCGGAGGCAATCCCCCTTACGATGACTTTACCATCGTGGTGTTAAAGATACATTGACCTCACCCCCTTAGTCCCCCTCTCCCCCGCCTCTGGCGGGATTTTCAACCACCGCCGTTGGCGGGATCTTCGACATAAAATGGAGAGGGGTTCACCCTGAAGGGATTCACCCTGAAGGGGTTTACCCTGAAGGGATTCACCCTGAAGGGATTCACCCTGAAGGGATTCACCCTGAAGGGATTCACCCTGAAGGGATTCACCCTGAAGGGATTCACCCTGAAGGGATTCACCCTGAAGGGATTCACCCTGAAGGGATTCACCCTGAAGGGATTTCCCTCGATCCTGAGATCTTCGGGATCGAAGGACACCCTGAAGGGGAAACAGGGGGAGAGGTAAAATATAAAAAGGTAAGAAAATGAAGAAGAACAATCGACCCAGCAAGATCAAAAGGCCCAAGACCAGAAGAGCCTGGACAAGAAATCCGGCCACAAGGATCAAGGAGAGCGGAAAAATCTACAAAAGGGGGAAGTCGGTGAATTGGTCAACGGATGAAGCGGATAGGGCGGATATGACCAAAGATGTGGAAAAGGCCTACCGGTATTGTCCCCGATGTGGAGCGGAGATGGTCAAGAAAAGAATCGATCATAACGAAAGAAAAGTCTGCCCGGTATGTAAATTCGTCTATTATCACAATCCCGCTCCTGCCGCCGGGGTGGTTATCGAAAAAGAGGGAAAAATACTTTTGGTCAAGAGAAAATTCGAGCCTTACAAAGGCGATTGGTGTCTGCCAGCCGGATTCATGGAATACGATGAATCGCCGGAGAGGTGCGCCATAAGGGAGACCAAAGAGGAGTTGAATGTGGACGTGAAGTTGGGTGGTCTTTATGGCGTTTACTCTGGAAAGGACGATCCCCGAACCCATGCGGTGTTGGTTATGTATTGGGCAAAGGTCATTGGAGGAAAGCTAAAACCGGGAGACGATGCCGAAGAGATAGAGTTCTTTGCCAAGGACCAAATCCCCGATAATATAGCCTTCTTAGCCCACCGCCAGATCCTCAAAGAATTTTTTGAAATCAAATAATCAAAATCACGCAAATAATGCTGGGCAAGGTGCCCTTCAGGATGAACCCAGCCTACGGACTTAATTGGTCTTCCCTGAGGAAGAAGAGAAGATATAAAAAAGAGCCTCTCAAATCTTGTTGACCAGCTCTTAAAATCTTCCCATCGTTGCTTCACTAAAACGGAGAAAAGCCTAAATTAAACACCCCCGGGGCGACTCGAACGCCCGACCCTCTGCTTAGAAGGCAGATGCTCTATCCTGCTGAGCTACGGGGGCGTGTATCGTCCACAGTCCACCGTCGACCGTCCGCAGCAATTCACCATACTAGGTTTCGCTGTGGACTGTGGACCGTAAGCTGTGGACTGTGAACTGACTTCACGTCGGGGTGAGAGGATTTGAACCTCCGACAACATGGTCCCAAACCATGTGCGCTACCAGACTGCGCCACACCCCGAATCCTTTTCCGCATTCGAAGGGCCAACCGTTCACGAAAGATACAGGAACGTATTTCTCTTCGAACAGGTTAACCGCTATGATTACGCAAGGAATATAAATTATTTGGGTTTGGTGTCAAGAAAATTGTCTGGGCACCTCAGGAGATTGGTCTCCATAGAGAGCAAGAGATCCCCTCACAGCTGATTGAACGGATTAAGTGGTTGTATTATATCGCCTCGATAGTCGAAGGTGGCTTCTTGGTTATGCTATATGTCACACTTACAACACCGTCTATTTCCCCTGTTACTCTTTCCGCCAATTTCTCCAAAACGTCGTAGGGGAGTGTTGTGGGTGAACCTGTTTTTGCGTCTTTGCTTTCCCAACATCTTACTTCTATTTGCAGACCGTAGTCTCTTTTTCCTGCTCTTATTCCAGTGACTCTATCTTCGTGCAAAATAGCCAGATATTGAAATGCTCCGGTATTAGATAATTCTTCTTCAACGATTTTTGTAGCCCCTCTTACAATCTCTACTCTCTCTGGCGTTACTTCTCCTATTACCCTTGCTGCTAAAGCGGGTCCGGGAAAAGGCGGCCTGTTATATATTTCTTCTGGTAATCCCAGTGTCTTCGCAATTTCCCTTATTGCTGATTTTCTAAGTTGTATTAAAGGCTCTATGACTTTATAGCCATATTGTTCCTCTGTGTCGATTCCCAGCTGTTCTAAGATGTTATGCTGTCTCTTAATTCCGGCAACGGTCTCTTCTACGTCCGTATAATTTGTGCCTTGCAGAAGATATTTTGCATTGTTTTGCTTTACGAGTTGACCAAAAACCTCCTTGTAGAAAACCTGGGTGATTGCCTCTCTTTTTTCTTCGGGATCGGTAGCGCCTTTTAGCGCATCGAAGAACTGATTCTTGGCATCAACGATTTCCACCGACACGCCCAATCCTCTAAACAATGTGGCTATCCTCTGAGGTTCTCCCTCTCTCATCAGGCCGCTTTCTATGAAAAAGGTCTTGAGTCTGTTTCCTAATGCCTTGTGTGCCAGCATGGTAACAGCCGAAGAATCAACACCGCCGGAGAGTGCATTGATAGCCAAACCATCGCCAACAGTAGTAGAGATTTCACTAATCTTTTCTTCTGTGAAACTCTTTGTATCTAAATCCTCAATCGCTATTTCTTGTATCTCCATTTCACCACCTCCTGTTTAATGTCTATGCTTGTAAGTTCAGGGACATGCAACAATGGGTCGCGTTACCTCTAAGTTGTCATTTTTAATATTCTAAATTCTTTTGAAAAAGTCAAACGTTAATAGCACAAAGCAAACTCGTAACTTGAGGCTGGTGAGTTTTAGACTCCAGGGGGCTGCACCAGAATTCATCGCGAGCCAAGTCTTCTGGTCAACTCTAAGGGCTTGTTGAAAAAGTGCTTTTGGAGTGCGAAAGCTTGTCGGAGATCCCGCCCAGACGGGCTCGGACGAGCCCCCGTCTGGGGGCGTCCGTCTGGACGCTTTGCGGGGCTTTCGCGGTTTTTTGAGATCAGAACTTATTGTACCACCAACAGTTAGATTTCTATTAAAACCGCACCCCGCCATCGGCGGGGTGCACTCCGTGCCCCAAAAGGGAGATCGGTGGCCTTTTCGGAATGAAATTCCGTCTTCCCTATTCTTTCCGCATAGAATCGGATTCTATGGTTTTCAGGGAGAGGTGTTCCTTCTTAAGATAATAAAGACCGAGCAAAGTTACCGGAATATATTGACTGGCATGAAGTATTATGGAAAAGGGCCTGGAGACGCTCTCGTTAAGGTTGAGTATGAGGAAGGATGCCACGCAGGCAGCATGAAAGGTCCCCACAAATCCCGGGGAGGAGGGTAGCATCACTGCCAAGGAAACGACCCCCAACAGGATGAAGGAGGCAAAAATGGCAGGTTGCTGATCAAAGGCTAAGAATATGAAGTAGTTGCTGATGCCCACCATCACCCACAGAAAGATGGACCAGGCTAAAATCCATAACAGGCTGGGGACGTTTCGGAAAACCTTCAAACCGCTGATAAACTTTTCCAGTATCTCTTCGGCCCGGGAGGACAGACTGGTCGGCAGAACTCGGAAAATCAACTTGAATAACTTGAGGGCGAATTCCCTTTTGACCTCGATGAGCACCAAAAGTCCAAGGGTGACGATGTTTATCAGTAAAAAGAGGTTACTGGCCTGCCTGATCCAAGTTGGCAGTTTCGGGTACATGAGCAGGGACAACCACAGGATGAGGAGCAAAGAGAAGCCGTCAAAGATTCTCTCGATTATGATAGTGGCAAAGGTGGCACTTCTCGAGATTCCCTCTTTGGTTCCCAAAGAATATGCCCGGACGAATTCCCCCAACCTTGCCGGTAACACGTTGTTAGCCATAAAGCCGATCATGACCGAGGAGAAGAGACTTCCCATCCCCACTTTTTTGATGGGGTTGACCATGAATTTCCAGCGGTATGCCCGCATCCACATACTCAGGATGACCAGGGCGATATTGGGAAAGATCCACCAGTAATTAGCTCCCTTCAAAGCATCCCACAACTCGGAGTAATCCACCTTGCGGAAAGCCAGATACAAAAATACCAGGCTGATCAACGCCCCTATGATAAATTTCTTTTTCATGTTTAAACGTCCGCGGTCCACCGTCCGCCGCCAACATTTGGTGTAAATGTCCGCGGTCTGCGGACTTGTCCTGAGCGAAGTCGAAGGACGGCGGACGTGCCGCTTATCTTGCCCCTTGACGCTTGCCCCTTGACCCTTCTTTTATGATATTTTCCATCAACTCCAAAGTTTCTGTGGCGGCATCATCCCAGCTGAATCCCTTTGCCCAGGCAAGCCCTCCCTGTCTTAACTTTTCCCTGTAGTCTGCATCGGAAAGGATATTTGTCAGGTAATCAGAGAGTTCTTGCACGTTTCCGTATTCAAACAGAAGCCCGGTTTTTCCATCCAACACTGAATCTTTCAAGCCCGGGACGTTGCTGGCTATAACCGGAGTGCCGCAGGCATTTGCCTCAATATTGGTCAAGCCCCAGCCCTCCTTTAGAGAAGGGTAAACCGCCACCCAGGCTTTTTGCAATCTTTTTACCTTTTCCGATTTGTCCACGAAGCCGGTGAACTCAACTTTATCTTTCATATTTAGCCTGCTTGTCAAATTTATCAGAGATCCTTTAAAGTCACCCTCTCCCACCACCACCAATTTAGCCTCCGGAATTTTTTTTAAGCTCCGAGAAAAAGCCGAAAGCAGATGATCGATGCTTTTGTATTTTTTTAACCTTCCCAGGTAGATCACGGTGGGAACAGTATCTTTCTTCACAGAAGGATCAGGATGGTAAAGGGTATGGTCAATTCCGCAATGGATCACAAAAATATCATCCGCGGGGAGACCTCGTTTAACTAAATCCTCTTTGGTGCTCTCGGAGATCACCATGAATCTGAAGCCCTTATAAATCCTGGAGATGGGTTTCTCGGAGAGATAGATATATGTTCCTAAAACGAAGTTTATCTCTTTGAAGACCGAATCTGAAAAAAGATGAGGGATGACCACCAGCAGGGGAAGCTTATGATAAAGGGGGGAAAAGAATGGAATCTTATTTATATCCTCTATTACAATGTCCCATCTCTTTTGCTTGAGGAGCGTCTTGAGTGCAAATGGAGCTACTAAATTGAAATTGAAACGTGAGCCTCTTCTTATGATGCTTATGCCATCGATTTCTTCTTTTGGCTCACATCCAGGGAATCCACTGCACAGAAGGGTGATTTTGTGTCCTTTTTGGGCAATTCTTTTGAGTATCTCCTGGAGGTGAACTTCTGCCCCCCCGGCTTGCGGATTTAAGAGATCTTCCCAGTTTAGTGCCAGTATGTTCAATCTAAGTTCCGACCGCCGTCCGCAGTCCACCGTCCGCCGAATACTCTAGGAATGGTTTTGCGGCCGACCGCGGACGGTCGACGGTGGACGATTCTTGTGGGTTATTGAGGTCTTTTCATAAACTCAAAATCAGGCGATTTGAGCTGATTCAACATGCTCAAGATTCGAGTAGTATCCTCAGGATTGTTCGCCACCCAAGTCTCCAAAAGTTGGGTGAGGCTCTCTTTGTCTTTTTCGGCATAGTAGATGCTTACTAAAGCTTCTAAGGCTGGCCTGAAGTTTTTGTTTATGGAAAGTATCTTATTCATGGAATCTATGGCTTTTTGAGTTTCCCCGCGCTGTTTGTAGGTATAACCTAAATTGAAGTATAATCTCTCAACTAACTGCTCTTGGGCTAATGCTTTTGTTCTCTTTACCATCTTCTCTGCTCGTTCGATCACCTTCTGAACCGAATCGTCGGGCTGTTCCGACTCAGCGTATAGCTGGAGAAGATATGCATATGGCTTCCAGTCGTAAGGCAGAAGAGCTGATACCCTGTTTGCCACTTCAATGGCTTCCTGGTATTGTTTAGCTCTTCTTAAGGTGTCTGCCAGCCCAAGAAAGCATGAGGTATAGTTGGCTAAAAGCCGGTGGTCGTTCTCATCTTTATAGACGGATGGATCGCCCACACCTCTGAATTTGAATACTTCGAAGAGTTTGTTCCTCATGATATCAGGCTCCACCAAAAGCTTCCCCTCCTCTTTGACCACTCGATATGCCATCCCCTCCATCCTCAGATGATCATCGATGGGTTTCCCCTTATACAATCTGTTGTCCCCAGCCACCGTGACTGCAAAATAGATGGGGTATCTCCACTTGTTGGACTCCAGTATATTGTCTATCATCTGATCCTGTGGTCTCAAAACCTTGCCATCCGCAGTCCGGGTATATCCCATTCGATCTATCTCTTTATCGGTGAAGCTGATGGGAACTTTCCACTGATGCTTCATCTGCTTTATATACCACTTGGTATTGATCAAGGAGAGATTTACCACCCTTACATCCTGTCTGATCTTCTCCACATTCTGCAGAAACCACAAAGGGAAGGTGTCGTTATCTCCATTGGTGAAGAGAATAGCATCCTTATCACAGGAATTGAGAAGATTGTAAGCGTAATCATAAGGGAGATAATTATTGCTCCGGTTGTTGTGAGAGGTAAAGCCTCGCTGAAGCGGCATTATGGGAAGAGCGAGTATGATGAGGGATAAAACTCCCACCAGAGGCTTGGCCAAGGTGGGTTTGACTTTTTCAAACCAGCTACCTAAACCGGCCAGCAGGGCGGAGACGCCCAGCCCCATAATCAGGGCAAAGAACATGAACCCCGGAAGGAAGAAATAATCCCGGTCCCTGACTTCGATGTGTATTATCTCACCGGTAATTTTATCCGGTTTGGTTCCGTCTGCGAAGTTCATGTATAAAACCAGACCCACGGTGCAAGCTAACAGAAGAAAGAGAAGCACCACCCCCTCCCTTTTTCTTCTTCTGATCTGCTCCCAGATGCCGAAAAGTCCCAAAAGTAGCGGAATAATCCAGACTCTTTCCATGTATTGTTCCCGGAAAAATCCCCAGAAACCCATCCTCTCCTTGGCCCCAAATTGATTGGCCCAACTGCCTCGGCGGTAAAACATCCGGCTTATCATGCTCTCGGCTCCGTATTGCTTGCGCTCCAGGAAGCCTTTAAAGCTGACCCAATCGTCCGGGTCATTCTCATCGATAGCTGGATCTAAGGAGGATCGAATGGGAATAAAAAGCTGAACCGTATAGGCGATCATGGCGACAAGGATTATGGAACAAGCAAGTGCCCATAACCTCTTTTGACTTGAGACGCCCATCAGCAGAAGAGAGAAAACAAACCAGATAGCCATGCCCCAAAGGAATGGAATCACACTATGCATCACCAGCATCAAAACCATGCCGGTTATCCAGAAACGCCAATCCAAAAGTCTCTCCCTATCCACCAGGATAACCAGAAGGAAAATAGCTGGCATCACCATGAATATGGTCATGTGGATTCCCAGAGACAAAAAACCCAGGTAGCTGATCAAGATCAGAAGTTTGGTGCCTTTGGGAGTTTTTTTCTTATCCATCCATACCAGACCCAGATAAAGAAGCAGAAGCATCAAGAACATGGAGGCTCCGTAAACCTCCGCCTCCACTGCGTTGGACCAGAAGGTGGTGGAGAAAGCCAAGAACAGACTGCCCACCACCGCACCCACGTACTTGCCCACCTTCATCCAGAGAGTTGGCTCAGATTTGTGCCAACTGCCCACCAGCTTGATAATCAAAAGGTAGCAGAGCCACACGGTTAAGGCGGAGGTAAGAACGGAGATGAAATTTACTCTGGCGGCTATCTCACCATACAGGGGTATTAGGGTGAAGATTCGTCCGATCAAGATAAAGAGAGGTGTGCCGGGTGGGTGAGGGACGCCCAGAATGTATGAACAGGCGATAAACTCTCCGCAGTCCCAAAATGAGGCGGTAGGAGCCATGGTCTTCAAATAAGCCACAAAGCTCACTAAGAAAACAAAGACGGAAAGACACAAGGAGAGCTTATCCTGATTTTCATACCATGTTGTAAGTCCCGCCTCTGGCGGGATTTTCAATCGTTCGGTCACCTTTTTCCTCCTTGCAACATACGAACCGCCAAAGCGTCTTCATTGGAAGTTTAAGCCTTATCCACGCTTCTTTTCTGACTTGGAGAATATAGCCGATTATCCCGACTTGTCAACATTGATTTTGAAAGTTTCAGAAAAACAACAAAAATTTCACAGGTTTGGACAAGGACTTGCCAAAAACGATTCACCGTGAAGGGTTGCACTCCCACCCCAACAAGAAGGGTTCACCTAAAGGTGAACACTCCAATTCCACTTTTCTAACAGTTTTTCAGATCCTGATAAAATTTCTTGCCATTAATTGTAAGATTTTGTATAATCCAAACGTCGTGAAACTAATGCATGAAGGTTTGCACCCCGATAAAACACCGAAATCTAAAAAAAGAGGGAGGGGATATGACTTACGAGATTAAGAAGATTGACGTCTGGTCGGTGGTGAAGATCGCATTCTTCCTGTATGGGATCTTTGGCTTGTTGTTCGGTATATTTTATGCCATTGTGCTTACCATGGTGGGAGGAATCTTAAGCCAGATGGGCGGCGAATTTGGGTCTCTGCAAGGACTCACCGGAGCTTTGGGCATCTTTATGGCATTCTTTCTGGCACTTTTCTATGCTGTTATTGGTGCGGTGGGCACCGCCATCTTCACCTGGATCTACAATCTTTTGGCAAAGGGATTGGGGGGGATTAAGTTTTACTTAGAGCAGGAAAAACTCAAAGCGGTAGGAATGCCAGCGCAGAAATCTGAATCGGAATCGGAGGGGATGTTAGGAAAACAGAAATATGAGTGAAGTAAGAGTGCGGATGGCTCCCAGTCCATCCGGCTTCCTGCATGTGGGGACTGCCCGCACCACCATCTACAACTGGCTTTTTGCCCGGCATCACAAGGGAAAATTCATCTTAAGAATCGAGGATACGGATCCGTCTCGTTCCAGCAAAGAAATGGTGGGTGCAATTCTGGAAAGCTTAAGATGGCTGAAGCTCGACTGGGATGAGGGACCATACTATCAGTCCAAGAGAACGGAGCTTTATCAGAAATATGCTCAGAGATTATTGGAGAGCGGCAAAGCTTACTATTGTTTTTGCTCCCCCCAGGAGCTGGAGGAGAAGAGGAAACAAGCCATTGCCGCTAAGGTCGATTGGAAATATGATCGCACCTGCCTGAAACTTTCGGATGCAGAAAAACAGGAAAAGATACAAAAAGGAGAACCCAAAGCCATCAGGCTTTTGGTACCAGAAGGGGAAACCGTGTTCTCTGATCTGGTATACGGGGAGCTTAAGAAAGAGAACAAAGAGTTAGATGACTTGATCATCCTCAGATCAAACGGGACTCCTACCTACAACTTCGCCTGCGTGGTGGATGACGTGGACATGAAGATCTCTCACGTCATCAGAGGAAACGACCACATAGCCAACACTTTCAAACAGACCCTCATCTATAAAGCTTTGGACCTGACTCCTCCTCTCTTTGCTCACATTCCTTTAATTTTGGGGAAAGACAGAGCCAAAGTCTCCAAAAGGCACGGAGCGGTTTCTGTAATGGAGTACAAAGAACAGGGATTTTTGCGCGAGGCTTTTGTGAATTTCTTAGCTCTTCTGGGATGGTCACCGAAAGACAACAGAGAGATCCTCTCCACAGATCAGATGATAGAGCTGTTTACCCTGGAAGGGGTAAATCCTTCAAATCCGATTTTCGACCAGGAGAAGCTGGAATGGATGAACGGGGAATACATCCGCGCAAGCGACAATGAAAAGCTTTTAGAATTGGTCATCCCTTTTTTGATCAGGGAAAAGTTGATAAGTCAAGAAATGGTGACAGAGAAAAGGGAAAGGCTTTTGAAATTTGTTTCCTTGTTCAAGGAAAGAGCCAAAACTTTGAGAGAGTTTGCCGAAAAAGGCAAATACTTCTTTGAGTTTGATTATCAATACGAGCAAAAAGCCGCAAAGAAACATTTCAGTTCACCTGAATCTGCAGACAGATTGCGTGCGTATGTGGATCGTCTATCTGGTTTGGACAGCTTCGAGAAAGCTCAAATAGAACAAGCACTCCGTAGCTTAGCCGACGAAATGGGAATAAAGCCATCTGTCTTGATTCATCCGGTTCGTCTGGCTACAACCGGAACCTCAGCCGGACCACCGCTTTTTGATCTTCTGGAACTCCTGGGCAAAGAGGAAGTAATAAAAAGAATCAAAAAGGCAGTTGAGTTTATTCAGACCAAGTTCAGTTAGAAGAGGTTATTAAGGAAAGTAAACAGGAAAGATCCTAAACTGCACCCAACGCATGTGATAACCCCTGGAGTAATGACATTTATCGCCGCTATCGTGCCTCTTATCTCGAAGAACCATCTCTTTGGCTCACAATGAGTTGCAGTTGCCTCATCACGTTGGGCATCGGTTACTTCCACAGGCAAAAAAATTTCGCCCCGCCAGCAAGATTTCCTTAGCAAATGTGTCAGCCAGATACGTATTATCCATCACTAAGATTAGTCGATTTTTACTTGGACAATTTTCCAAAGGAGAGACTGGGTTAGACGTTACCGGGAATTTTGCGCATAAGGAGGTGACGCATATGCAGTGTGCTTCCTGCGGAAGGAAGATAAAGGGGGAGCCAGTGTGGGTAGATGGCGAACCATATTGTTCTCAAGATTGTGCCGATATGGGCCCCGCCGAGAAAGAAGGAATTGAAAGCGAAGAAGAGGAGGAGAAGTGGTAGGGCTGGTGGTACCAAATTACTGTTGAGTTAAACCCGCCGGCGATATTCTGCCTAAGCGGAAATGCCACTTTCAACAATCTTGTCTCACGTAGGAGGTGAGAACAATGACGGACAAACCGTGGAGCACACCCACTCCGCCCAAGGAGCCTAAGGAGACCAAAAAGGATACTCGGAAGGCAAAGGGCACCAAGGCAACTGAAAAGAAATAGAGCGCCTTGAGGACAACCACGAAAGGCTCTTGAGCGTCATGCTCAGGAGCCTTTCTTTTTTGATTCATACTCCGTTCCCACCACATGTCGGTCCTTGGGATAGTTGAATTTAAAGAGATCTGCGGCGTCGCTTTGGTTGAGTAACGTCAGCTTCAAGCTGAGTGGGTCAATAGCCGGAGGTTTTTAACTTTTAAGACGCTTCGGGAATAGTCGCCAGATCCCGCCAAAGGCGGGGGAATTCCCGAAGCTCATTAGCATCGGCATTTCCTAATGCCGATGCATCAAGAGACGCCCCAGAAGACGCCAGGACTGAGGGCCTGACGTAACGGAAACTCTTTGGAGTCTGTTCTATTTTTGATTATCGACCCCTTCAAAGAAAAACTGGCAAACACATTTGGTATTGTTACAGTTGGGGCATACCAATTTTCCTCGACGTGTTTTGTATACTCTCTGGAAAATGAAATTTGTATTTTCCCCACGAATCAGCGATGACTGGCTTTCTTTGAAAATTTGCTCAGCCTTTATATATATAGCACTCCACCAAGAGTATGAATCAGCGATTTCTACGGCTAATGACAATTTGAGATTAATGACTTCTCTCAATTCTTGATTGTCTGCGGATTGCGTATATGCCTTGACAGCAGTCTCAATAGAATCAAGCTTTTTCATTTCTGATTGGAATTTCCCGGCCTCCTCATATAGTCTCCTTACCGCCGTGGCTACCTCTCCGACTTCCTCCATAAAGTGAAAAGCAACATGCTCTATTGTTAAACCTTTAATTGTATCACCAAAAATCGTCTGAAACATGTTTCTCCAGCTTGTAGGTCAAGCATGGCGCAGCCTGCTTGACAAAATAGATTGTCAACCATCCTTCGGGATGGTTTTACGTTGCGTCAGGAGCTTACTCCTGACACAACCAGGGAACAATTTCCCGACGCAACTTGATTACACCCTCTCAGTTTGCCGCTCACCCTTTTTTCTGTGCTTTTTCTATCTTAGCCCACGTGTCATGTAACGACACCGTCCGGTTGAATACGAGTTTTTTATCTGACGAATCAGGGTCAACGCAGAAATAGCCCAGTCTTAAGAACTGATAGCGATTCCCTGGTGCTGCACCTTTCAGACTTGGTTCGACTCGGCACGAAGTCAATTTTTCGAACGAGTTTGGATTCAAATAACTTTTGAAATCAAGACCATCCGTTTCATCTGTTGGGTTTGCTTTCGTGAAAAGATGATCATACAAACGTACTTCAGCCTCGAGAGCATGGGCAGCAGAAACCCAGTGAAGCGTCCCCTTGACCTTGCGCCCAGCTTTAGCCTCACCACTTTTAGTCCCAGGATCATAACTGCAGTGCAGTTCAACCACCTCACCGGTCTTCTCATCTTTAACCACCCGTTCACATTTGATAATATAGGCATGTTTTAGACGAACCTCGCGACCGGGAGCCAGACGGAAGAACTTTTTCGGTGGGTCTTCTCGAAAATCCTCTTGTTCGATGTATAGCACGCGTGAAAAGGGAACCTTGCGAGTCCCCATAGAAGGATCTTCTGGATTGTTGACTGCCTCCAACTCCTCGGTCAGGTCTTTAGGATAGTTGTCTATGACCACCCGAAGCGGGCGCAATACAGCCATAACACGCGGTGCACATTTGTTCAAATCTTCGCGCAGACAGTGCTCCAGCAATGCGATATCAACGGTGCTATCCCTCTTTGCCACTCCGATGCGCTCACAGAAAATTCGGATTGACTCCGGTGTGTAGCCACGTCTACGCAAGCCTGATATTGTGGGCATCCGCGGATCGTCCCATCCGGTGACGCGCCCCTCTTTTACCAATTCCAGAAGCTTTCGCTTGCTCATCACGGTGTAGGTGAGGTTCAGCCGAGCGAATTCAATCTGCTGGGGATGATGGATGCCCAACTCGTTCAGATACCAGTCATATAGCGGGCGATGGTCTTCAAATTCGAGTGTGCAGATTGAATGCGTGATCCCCTCAATGGAATCCGATTGACCATGAGTAAAGTCGTACGTGGGATAGATGCACCATTTGTCACCCGTCCTGTGATGTTCCGCATGTAGAATGCGATACATGACCGGATCGCGCATGTTCAAATTCCCCGATGCCATATCAATTTTTGCCCGAAGCACGCGGGAACCGTCTTCAAATTCACCGGAGCGCATGCGTTCGAAAAGATCTAAGTTTTCCTCGACAGAACGGTTACGATACGGGCTGTCTTTGCCGGGCTCAGTCAAGGTGCCCCGGGTTTCCCGGATCTGGTCTGCAGTCTGGTCGTCAACGTAGGCTTTGCCAGCTTTGATTAACTGCACGGCGAACTCGTAGAGCTGTTCAAAGTAGTCAGATGCGAAGAACAGACGATCGTCCCAATCCACTCCCAGCCAGCGAATGTCTTCTATGATCGATTCCACGTATTCAACTTCCTCTTTGCTTGGATTGGTATCGTCGAAGCGCAGATTGAAAAGACCTCCATATTGGACCGCAATACCATAATTGAGGCAGATAGATTTGGCGTGTCCAATATGCAGATAGCCGTTCGGCTCCGGTGGAAATCGAGTGTGCACTCGCCCTTCGTATTTGTTTGTTCTTAAGTCTTCGTCGATAATATCCCGGATAAAATCAGAAGGTCGGACAGATTCGATCTTGCTCTTATTTGCACTCATCTTCTCGTTTTTCTTCTTGTTGTTGCCTGGCTCGGAGTTCGGCAATTTCATATCCTCTTTACCTCGATTTTGACAGAAGTGGTGACAAATTTTCTCTCATTTGCAACAAGATAATATAGCTCTTTATATTTGTCGACGCCAGAATAAAAAATTTAATAATTGCACGTTGCCAGAGATTTTCGGATCTTTGGGGCAATAGATTAAAACGCATGGTCCCAATTAGATTCTGTTGTTCTGTATCTTTTCTTGTGAGTTAAAATCCGGGAAGACCAGCACCTAACTTAAGTTAGGTGCTGGTCAAGTACTTTTATATTTGGCATCTAAGACACCGGGGATTTTTCTGTTGACTAAGCATAAGTCATTTGATATACTTTTGCAGTCAGGTTGGAAGCTGAAAAGACAAGGGTATTAATAGAAAAGGTTCTTCTCCAAGTTATTTGCTGAAATTCTTCGTAAGAAAAAAGAGTTTTAAAGACTTGATTGAGTTGAGATTTAGAAGACCTCTCCCCCTTAGTCCCCCTCTCCATAAAATGGAGAGGGGTTCACCCTGAAGGGATTTCCCTCGATCCTGAGATCTTCGGGATCGAAGGACACCCTGAAGGGGAAACAGGGGGTGAGGTAAGAAAGTCACTGCTGTTTTTTTTGGTTGGAACTCTAAGTTTATGCTAAGCAACTCTTTTGGAGAAGGTCCTAAAATACCCAAAATTTTTATCATCTCTCTCACTTTATGCGGATTCCTTTTATAAGAAGGGCACGAAGTCTTCGTCGGTATCGCCAGATCGTTACCATTCTTTTGAAATATGGCTTCGATCAGGTTCTGGATGAGATGAGGATATTTACCCGGCTACGGATAAGGAAAAGGGCGCTAAAGAAAGCGGAGGAGCTGGAGAAACTTACCTACGCCCAGAGAATAAGAAAAGCTTTAGAGGAACTGGGTCCCACCTTCGTTAAGCTGGGACAGGTCCTCTCCATGCGTCCATTTTTGATTCCAGTGGAGTTGGTGCTGGAGCTGACCAAACTTCAGGATCAGGTCGGACCCTTTCCTTTTGCCCAGGCAAAACAGATTGTGGAGAATGAACTTAAAGCTCCTTTGGAGGAATATTTTTCATCATTCGATACCGTTCCCACAGCCTCGGCTTCTCTTTCCCAGGTGCACAAGGCGGTCACAAAAGACGGACAACTTGTGGTGGTTAAGGTTCAAAGACCGGGCATCAAAGAGATAATTGAGGCGGACATGATCATCCTCGAGGATCTGACAAACTTGCTGGAGAAGTATGTTCCTGAGTCCAAACAGTATGATCCCGGTGGAATTAGGGAGGAATTGGAGAAGTCCATCCGACGGGAGATCGATTTCAACAATGAAGCCAGAAATATTGAAGTGTTCGGGGAGAATTTCAAGGAGGAGAAGAGCGTTTTCGTTCCAAAGGTTTTCTGGGAAATAAGCACCTCGAAGGTCTTAACCATGGAGTTCATCGATGGAGTGAAGATATCCGATCTTTCTGAGTTGGAAAAAAGAGGAATAGACAAAAAAAAGCTTGCCTTAATCGGCGGGAAGATGGTGTTCAAGCAGATATTTGAAGATGGTTTTTTCCATGCAGATCCCCATCCGGGGAATCTTTTTGCCCTGGAGGGTAACATCATCGCCCCGGTGGATTATGGCATGATGGGAAGGCTTTCGGAGACCACCACGGACGAGTTGGCGGAACTCTTGATCTGTGTGATCACCTGGCATCCGGGCGGAATAGTTAAAGTTTATCAGGATATTGAGGTGGTGGGAGAGGAGGTTAACCTGAGAGCCTTAGAGGCGGACTTGGCTGACTTTCTTTACAAATATCACAAGATCCCGCTCTCCCGTCTGGACATGAAAATCTTGATGAATGAAGCATTTGAGATAATTCACCGGCACGACATTCGAATCCAGGCTGAGTTGATGCTCTTCTCCAAAGCTCTGATCACCTACGAAGAGGTTGCCAAGATGCTCGATCCGAATTATGATCTGGTCACCCAGATGATACCGTACGCAAAGGAATTAGCTCACCGGAAGTTCAAACCAAAAGCACTCCTCAGGGATTTATTCACCACTTCTCAGGACCTGCGAGACCTTCTGGTCAAGTTACCTTTTGAACTGAAAAGAATCATCAAAAAGCTGGGCAAGGGGAGTCTCTCCTTTACCTTTCAGCATAAGGGTCTGGAGAAGCTGATCTTGGAGTTAGATCGTTCTTCCAACCGTGTCTCATTCAGCTTGATCATCGCCGCCATAATCGTGGGTTCATCTTTGATCATGCGTTTGGAGACTAAATACACACTATTCGGCTATCCTTTGTTAGGGATATTAGGTTATATCTTCGCCGGCGTGCTGGGGGTATGGTTGGTTATAGCCATCTTAAGATCAGGAAAGCTTTGACTTCTCCCCTTTATAGCAGAGATGGGGTCGTGCAGGGGCGATTCCCCACCTCTGACGGGATTTTCAACATAAAGTGGAGAGGGATTCACCCTGAAGGGGAAACAGGAGGTGAGGTTCTTTGAAGTTCAAAGAAACAAACTCATCTGGCAGGAGATAATGGGCTAACCTCTCCCCTTTAGTCCCCCTCTCTCCCACCTCTGACGGGATTTTCAACATAAAGTGGAGAGGGATTCACCCTGAAGGGGAAAGAGGGGGTAAGGTAGGAGTTTATTTTGACCAAAGCCGAAGTTGAAAAATTATTGAAAAGATTTGTTAATCTTTTGAAAAAGACCTATGTGAAAAATCTGGTCTTTATCATCCATCACGGAAGCTGGGCCACAGGTGAGGCAGGACCGGAAAGCGACATCGATACGCTGGTCATGCTGGAGAAGATCACCAAAAAGGAGTTAGACAAGCTGAGAAATATATTGAATCAAGACAGGTATAAAAAAATGACCGTGCTTCTGTTCTCCCGACTGGATATGGATAACTTCATTCCCTTTGCCCGCCATCAGTTCCACTATGGAGCAAAACTGCTTTATGGAAAATGTCCTCTTCCGGAGCCGACCAGAGAGGAGATGATAATTGAGATAAAAAAGATAGCAAATACGGTGGGTTACTGGAGCAAATTCTTATATACTCATCTCCATCTAGCCGAGAATGTAGCCCGAAAAATGTATTGGAGATTCAGAGAGGCAATAATCGCCCTGAAGGTATATATTCAGTGGGAAACAGGCGAATTTCCCGTAACTAAAAGAAGGCTAAAAAGGCTTTTGACCGACCCCAAAGACAAAGAGATCGTTCGGATAATCGAGCAATGGGAAAAGAATAAGGATAAATATGATAAGAATCCCGATCCACTCTTGATAAAAGGTCTGGATTTCTCCCAGAGAATTTTGAAAAAAATCAACCCCTCCTTTCAAAATAAAGGAGGCAGGCGGATTCGATAAATGCAAAGCCTTTCCCCATATCCGTCCCTGGTCTCAGATATAAGATCTTTCATCTTGCAGTCGAAATAGAAACTCTCCTTATACTTTATCAAACTTGAATGATCGATTGAGTCAATAACATCTTTGAGAAATCAGACGAAAATGGACACATTTAAACCACCTCTTTTGAAAGATTTTCTTGACACAATGTGCAATGCGCCATATAATTGAGTCATGCGCCCATAGCTCAACTGGATAGAGCATCTGACTACGGATCAGACGGTTGGGGGTTCGAATCCCTCTGGGCGTAGTTTTAATATTGGTCGTTTCATGACAGCGGTCGGGCAGGGTTGCCCGACCTACGAAATGGATACCGCATACGTCCGTAGCCCCGTAGCCAGAACTCCCAGCCCTGGCAAAAGATCGTAGGGACAGCCCTCGTGGCTGTCCGCCTTTGGGACAGGAACACCTCTCCCGCCAAAGGCGGGATCAGTGCGAAGCAAGCCCTGTCCCTACGCAAACCTTGCCTTGCAGAGCAGTGAAACGTAAGTACAACATGAAGCCATCCAAAATCGATCTATCCAGATATCGAAAAGAATTTCCTTTCACCGAGAAGGTCATCTTTTTCAATCATGCCAGCTTTGGGCCCCTTCCACAGAGAAGTTGGGAAGCTACTGAGGAATACTACAGGTACTTAAGGTTGGAAAAAACAGAAGATATTGACCAAGAATCTTTCAGGAAACTGGATGAAATCAGAGGGTTTATCGCAAGCATGATCAAGGCCAAGCCCGAGGAAATCGCTTTTGTCCCCAATACTTCCTATGGGCTGAATGTTGCTGCCTGGGGTTTGGATTTAAAGTCCGGAGGCAAAATTCTTCTATCCGACGTGGAGTTTCCTGCCAACGTATACCCCTGGTTGAATCTGAAGCAAAAGGGGGTAAGCATAGAATTTGTGCCCAGCAAAAATAGATGTTTCGATATAGATAACTTTGTTAAAGCTATTGACCCAAAAACTAAAGTTTTGTCCTTAAGCTTTGTGCAGTTCTTCAACGGATTCAAAAACGATTTAAAGACCATTGGAAAAATCTGCGAAAAGAAGAATATCTTCTTTGTGGTGGACGGGATTCAGGGCGTAGGTTGTCTGGATTTGGATGTCAAAGAGTGCAAGATCGATCTTTTGGCTTGTGGAGGTCAGAAATGGTTCCTCTCTTCGCTGGGCACGGGTTTCTTTTACCTCTCCTCTGACGCAAAAAGAAAAATTGACCCCTCCTTTTTTGGCTGGATGGGCGTGGACTGGAAACTGAATTTCTCTGATCTTTTTAAGTTTGATCTTCCGCCGTTCCCTCAGGTCAGAAAATTTGAGATAGGAACATATCCTTATTCTCTTATCTGGAGCATGCATTCCTCCTTGAAATTACTTTCGGAGGTGGGAATAAAGAATATCGAAACACATAATTTAGCTTTGCTGGATCTGCTGATTAACCATTTGAAGGAGAAGAATTATCAAATAACAACTTCACTCGACGCCAACCACCGTTCCTCCATACTCTCCTTTTACGGGGAAAACATAAGAAGCTTGTATGAAGAATTGCGGAAGAATAATATAATAGTCAGCTACCGGGAAGGAAACATAAGGGTAGCACCGCATTTTTATAACACCGCCGACGAGATGGGAAAACTGATTGAGCTTTTAGAATAGAATCATTCCCGGAACAAACGAATTATTCCCTCCGTAAACTTATTTACGCAGACTTTTTAAAGGAGGAGCCATGCCATCATATTTGCTTTGCACCAAACTCAAAAAATCATCTCTCATTTTAGTCATATGTGTTGGTTTGCTTTTAGTTGGAGGCATCAATGCTGAAAACTCCACTTTAGAGGAGGGCAAAAGGCTTCTTGACCAGGAAGAATTTGAACAGGCGAAAGATGTTCTATTAAAGGTGGTGGAAAGAGAGCCTGAAAATGCGGAGGCAAATTTCCTTTTGTGCAAAGTCTTTTTGATCTTAGACGATCATGACAGATCCATCAAATACGGGAAGAAGGCAATCAAACTGGACGCATCCGTTTCAAATTACCACCTCTGGCTGGGCAGAGCTCACGGGATGCAGGCACAAAAGGGGAGCAAGTTGAAGGCTATCTTTCGGGCGAAAAGGGCAAAAGGAGAATGGGAGAAGGCGGTTTCTGTGGATTCCACTAATGTGGAAGCCCGTCTTGCTTTAGCGCAATATCTGCTGATGGCTCCGGGAATTGCTGGTGGAGATAAAAAGAAAGCCAAAAAGCAGGCTGAGATCATCGAACAGATTGATTCGCTTTATGGTGCCATAGCCTGGTCGTTTTACTGGCAGATCGAAAATGATACGGTTAAAGTGGAAAATTATCTCAGGAGAGCTGTTCGATTGGACACCACCTCGGATCACGAAGCCACATACCTATGGGGTTTCTTCCTGCAAGGGCAAAAAAGATATCACGAGTCGGCAGAGGTTTTTGAAAATCTCTTCCGGCAACATCCTGATGAAATGGTTGCGTTGTATTTGGTGGGGCGTAGCTACGTTCTTGCCGAAGATAGCTTAGACAAGGCAGAGAGGTGCTTTAAACAATATCTTCAGACCGAACCTGAGTGGAATGCTCCCGGTTGGGCAGGGGCTCACTGGAGATTGGGCATGGTTTATGACCTCCAGGGAAAGAGAGATTTAGCCATTGTTGAGCTGGAGGAAGCAGTGCGCTTAGATCCTAAAAACAAAGAGTTCAAAAAGACGTTAAAAAAGGTGAAGAAGAAAAAATAGAGATCTGATTACTTTCGTTATCCTGTATGGTGGGCACCCCTGTCCCAATAAGAACATTGCAGTTGCCTGATTCATCCGGCAAACAAAAAACCCGATCACCCCGCCGTTGGCGGGGGATTTTCAATAAATCGGGCAACTACAACTCTGAGGCATCGGCATTAAGACTTGTCCTGAAGGATTCATCTTAAAGGAAATGCCCATGTTCTTTAGCTCAGGTAATTCTCCCCCGCATTATGGTTATCAACTTTTTAACGTGACAAATTTTTAGCAATGTTGGGAGAAACAATTTATTACAATCACCCTCAATCCCCCTTTTATAAAGGGGGATTTATGGTAATCAACCAAATCCATAGATGTGTCCGCACTTAGGCACGATTAAGATATGCTCATAGCAATTAAGGCGTTACCCTTTTATTTACCAGAATGGACTCTTTAATCTGTTAACTTATTTAGTTAAAGACCATTACCGGGGGATATTGAGACTATTCCCTAAGTGTCAAAAAAGTATAGGCTCATTTATATGCGCTCTTTTTTCTCCAACCATTTAAGAACGGAATCCAGCACAGCGTTGACAAAACTTTTAGAGTCTTTGTCGGCATATTTTTTCGCCAGTTCGATTGCCTCATCTATGCTTATGGTGGAAGGTATGTCGTCAAAAAACAAAAACTCGCAAATCCCCAGGCGCAGGACATTCTTTTCAATTGTGGCAATTCTGGAGAAGTCCCACGATTTGACGTGATCTTTTATAAGGTTGTCGATCTCTTCTTTATTCTGAACGACTTTGATAAAAAGGCTTTGGGAGAATTTTTTTGCCTCCGATTTGATCAGACTGGGAGAAATGATCTCATTTGAGATCTGCTCCGGGTCGGTCCCCGAGATATCATAAGCATACAGAGCCTTTAAAGTCAATTCACGAGCTTTTCGTCTGGTAGACACGGAAGAAGTTTAAAGTTTAAAGTTCAGAGTTTAGAGTTCAAACATCAAAAAAACTCTCTCTATGGTAAACCTCTTGACGCCCAAATGGGCGGCTACCGTTTCCGAATACACTTAGCCGTTGGTTCGGGGTGCCCTTCAGGGTGAATCCCTTCAGGATGAACCCTCACCCCGAACCTGAAATGTTGCGGGGTAAGGGCTTGCCCTGAGAACTTGTATCGAAGGGTACCCTGCAACAACTGGCAAAAAACTCTCTTTGTGATAAACCTCTTGACGCTCAAATGGGCGGCTACCCTTTTTAGATCTGTTCAAACAGTTTTGTCATCTCTATGGCAGAAAGCGCCGCATCCCAGCCTTTGTTGCCGGCTTTGGTGCCTGCCCGCTCTATGGCTTGCTCCAAAGTATCTGCAGTGATCACTCCAAAGATGGTGGGCACACCTGTCTCCAGCGATATTCTGGCAGTACCCTTAGCCACTTCATTGGCGATATAATCAAAATGAGGGGTTTGCCCTCTGATAACCGTTCCTAAACAGATAACCGCATCGAATTTTTTGCTTTTTGCCATCCGCTGGGCCGCGTAGGGGATTTCAAAAGAGCCCGGCACCCAGACTATGGTGATCTTCTCTTCCTCTGCACCATGACGCCGAAGACAATCTAAAGCCCCATCCAGAAGCTTTTGAGTGATAAATTCGTTGAACCGACTGATGGCAATTCCAAAATTCTTTCCTTTGGCATCCAGTATACCTTTTATTTCTTTAGGCATAAAGACTCCCTTTTAGAATTTTTTTGAATGATTGAAAAAACTCAGTTAAGATTTTTTCTTCGTCTTCTCATTGATACCCATAATCTGCGGAGAACCGTTTTCCCCTATCTTTAAAAGATGCCCCAGCTTGTCTCTCTTTGTTTCCAGATATTTGATATTCTCCGGGGTGGGGGGAACTTCGGTGGGAATTCTTTCCGTGACCGTAAGCCCGTAACCCTCAATCCCGATGATCTTTTTAGGATTATTGGTTATTAGTCTGATAGTAGACAAACCTAAATCCACCAGAATCTGAGCACCGATGCCATAATCACGTAGATCCGGATCAAAGCCCAGTTCGATGTTTGCCTGCACCGTGTCCAATCCGCAGTCCTGAAGCTGATAAGCCCTTATCTTGTTGGATAACCCGATTCCCCTCCCCTCCTGGCGCATGTATAAGAACACTCCCAGACCTTCCTTCTCGATCATCTTCAGAGCATGGGCAAGCTGATCACCGCAATCACATCGAGCAGATTTAAAAACATCTCCGGTCAGACACTGGGAATGTACCCGCACCAGGACGTTCTCCTTTTCCTTTACCTCTCCTTTCTCCAAAACCAAATGGTGATGTTCGTCTATCACGCTTTTGTAAAGATGAAGCTTAAAATGCCCGAATTTGGTGGGAAAGTCAACACTCGCGATCTTCTTTACCAGCTTCTCTTTGGTCATCCTGTATTCGATTAGATCTTTTACAGTGATGATTTTCAGATCAAATTTCTTTGCAATTTTCAAAAGGCTGGGGAGACGAGCCATATGTCCATCTTCGTCTATGATCTCACACAGAACCCCAGCCGGATAAAGTCCTGCCAGTCGTGCCAAATCCACCGTAGCCTCAGTATGTCCGGCTCGACTCAATACCCCACCATCCTGAGCCTGGATAGGGAAGATGTGACCGGGTCTTGCCAGATCCTCTGGCGAAGTTCCTTGATCGATCAAAGTCCTTATGGTCTGGGCTCTGTCATGGGCTGAGATGCCGGTGGTGGTGTTGTGTTCCGCATCCACCGACACGGTGAAGCGGGTGCCCATCTTGGCGGTGTTGACCTTCACCATGGGCGTAAGATCCAACTCTTCAATCCGCTGTTTGGTCATGGGGACGCAGACCAATCCCCGGGCAAACTTTGAGATGAAATTGATCGATTCCGGGGTCACCTTTTCCGCCGCCAAAATCATGTCTCCTTCGTTTTCCCGATCCGCATCATCCACCACGATGATTGTCTTACCCTGTTTTATGTCCTCAATCGCCTCTTCTATGGTATTTAACTCTGACATAATTACTTCTCCTCTTTCGCCGTTGGTTCGGGGTGCCCTTCAGGGTGAATCCCTTCAGGATGAACCCTCACCCCGAACCCGAAATGTTGCGGGGTAAGGGCTTGCCCTGAGAACTTGTATCGAAGGGTACCCCGCAACAACTGTCAAGGTAGCCGCCCCGCCTCTGGCGGGGCGCTTGTTTTTGCGCACCCTAAAAGGGTACGGCTATCACCCTGCGTAGGGACAGGGCTTGTCCCTGTCCGAACCTTTAGGCGGACAGCCATAAAGGCTGTCCCTACGTTGATTCTAAAAAGAGGTCACCATCCTTTTTCTTTTAGCCACTCCTCCGTGATTTGAAATTTATCCTTCCTGACAGTTAGAATCCTCTCCACATATTTCCCGATCAAATCTGTCTCTATGTTAACCGCATCACCTATCTTTTTCATTCCAAGAGTTGTCTCTTTCATGGTGAAGGGGATAACCGAGACAGTGAAGGAGTCTTTTTGAACCCGAACCACAGTCAGGCTCACTCCGTCAACTGCCACTGATCCCTTCTCTACAAAATAAGCTTGATATTCTTGCGGAAACTCGAACTCAAATATATGGCTTTTGTCCTTGTAGTGTATAAATTTTATTCTGCCCACAAAATCAATATGACCGGAAACTAAATGTCCCCCCAAACGGTCAGAGGAGCGGAGAGCTCTTTCCAGATTCACAGAATCTACGCTGTTGAGTTGACCCAGCGTGGTTCGTTTTAGGGTCTCCTCAACTGCCTCCACAGTAAAACATCCATCTTTTGCCTCAATCACTGTCTGGCAGGCGCCGTTTATGTTTACGCTGTCACCGGGTTTCAAATCAGACAATATCTTGAGAGCTTTTATTCTCAATCGCAGGTTGCCACCGCCAAAAGAAGCTTGCTCTATCTTCCCTATCTCTTCTATTATTCCTGTGAACATGATGATTTATCAGTTAGCAGTTGGCAGTTCGCAGTTAACTGCTAACTGCCAACTGCTAACTGCCTACTGGTAACTCAGCAGGATACCCTACAGCTAAGAGACCATCCTTTGATTGTTTGTATTCACAATTTTTCAAAACTATCGCATCAGATATTTTCCTTATTCCCAGATCACCGAAAGGCTCTTTCCCCTTGCCGGACAGTTCTGGAGAGATAAAATACCAAATCTTGTCCACCAGCTTTTGTTTAAGAAACAAAGTGGCAAGCTGAGGTTCTGCTTCAACCAAAAGACTGGTAATACCATCTTCTCCGGCTTTTTTTAAAAGCGACAAAAGATCAATTTCTCCATTTTTTCTTTTCTTAATTTTCCACGTCTTAAGTTTGCCTTGTTCTTTTCTTTCAATGGTCTCAGGGTCAGTGGGGACCATAATAATGTTTTTGTGCACATTTTTTCTTAATTTTCTGAGTTTGCTCGAAATCTCCCGCCAGGTATTGAAAAAAATCACTTTAAGGTTGGCAGAATCATCTGATTTGAGAAATGTCTTAAAGTAGTCAGTTTCAGTGGTGTTTGCTTCACACAGAACAGCATCTATCCATGGGTTTCCAAATCGAACCAACTCGGAGAAAATTTGTCTGTGCTTAACCCCCGTGGATTTAGTTTGGTGAATGATTCTTCCGTTAAGGGTCTGCACCACCTTCAGCACAACAAAAGGTAGCCTGGTGGTGATATGCTTAAAATAGACTTCATTTAGTTTTTTAGCCTCCTGTTCTAAAATTCCCAGGCTAACCTTAATCCCCTCTTTTCTTAAAATCTCTATACCCTTTCCATTCACTTGAGGATTGGGGTCAATAGTGGCACAGACCACCTTTTTTACTCCACTTTGAATAATCAGATCGGTGCAGGGTGGAGTTTTACCGAAGTGACAGCAAGGTTCCAGATTAATATATAGGGTGGCACCTTTAGCTTGGTTGCCACAGGCTTTAAGGGCAGTTGCCTCGGCGTGGGGTCCGCCGAATTGCCTATGATAACCTCTTGCTAAGATTCTGTCCTTCTTCACCACCACTGCGCCCACCATGGGATTGGGAGAAGTTTTGCCTTTTCCTTTTTCTGCTAACCTCAGCGCCATGTGCATGAAATGTTCGTCTGTCATTTCTAAAAATCCTTTTAACCTCACCCCCTTAGTCCCCCTCTCCACACTTGTGGAGAGGGGTTCACCCTGAAGGGATTTCCCTCGATCCTGCACTTCGTCCCCCGCCATAGGCGGGGTGGTCGAAGGAAGATCTTCGGGATCGAAGGACACCCTGAAGGGGAAACAGGGGGAGAGGTTATCAAAGTGTCAATCTCTAAAGTGACGAAGAACCCAAAAAAAATCCCCGGCTTACAGCTTCCGGGGTGAGATACAAATCCACAGAATCGAGCCATAGAAAACTCAACCTGTCATTTTGCTGCCTTCTTTCATCCGGACTTTGACCCCCCGCCAAAGGCGGGGGACGAACCGTCGGCACTGGAATCTCACCAGTTCGGTCTCCCGCCAACGGCGGGGGACACATGGGCTATCACCACCGATCGAGGAATTTCACCTCACCCCGAAGGCTTCAATAATATACGAGACTTCACACAAAAAGCAACAAAAAAATTGGTGCGCCGGGCTGATGCAGAGCCTCGGGAAAGTAATTTGAAAAGTGGTTGACAGGGTTGAATGAATGATTATAATGTGTATTGAGCATCTGGCAAGAGGCAGCCTATGTGGGATATGGTTCTATGTTTCTGTCGGGCACCAAAGCGGGCAAGACCTGACAGAACAAAGAAGATGTGACAGAACAAAATAATAGAAATGAGCTATGCATAAAACTTGGGCGTCGGGTTCAATTGAACTCTTGGAGCATGCACTTGGGCATATGGAGCTGCAGGGTGCTTTCGACAAAAGAATTGCTTTCATCAGTGTAGACAATTGTGTCGAGGTTTCCATCAGAACTCATTTGACTCTCCCCAAGCGATTCTACGGTGATGAAAAGCCAAGCAAAAAAGAAATAGATGATAATTACAATAGTTTTGCGGGACTTCTGGCGTTGTTATTTAAGTATTCTGAATCAAGACTAGTTGGAGTTGAGCCAGGCGACATAGAATTCTATCACAGGATTCGAAACAAGTTATATCACGAAGTAACTGGGCTAAGTGTAGATGAACAACACCTGTTGGCATATTTCTCGATTGCAGAGATTCTTATAGAAAGACTATTCAATATCAAGATATTTCAGGAAAGGGAGAAGAACTCATTCTTGGAGAGAATAATCTTGAATTGGAACAGGATAGAAGAGCTCCTGGATGAAATTTTCCACAGAACGCAAATTGATACATCTGATACTTTCAAATGGGAAAAGGCGGCCAAATTAGGAGTCTTGACACCTGATGCCATAGCAGAAATAACCAATCTACGTCTTGAAAGAAACAAACTTGCACACTCAGACGAGATCGAAAACAAATCTCTTAAGGAAGTTTTCGAGAAGTCTGAACAAGTGTTCAACAATCTTAAGAAATTGGTGGAAATCAACAGGTCGGAAATTTACAGAAATGCAGATTTTCTCTTTGGAGATAAAGAATCAACTCTTCGTGGTGAAATCAGGGCCGAAATCGGTTATGGGCCACCAAATTTCGGAGAACCCCCAAGCAAAGATGTACAATACACCTACTACGTCTTGTATTTGGACGATCCAATCAATGTTTTGTCAGAAAGTAGTGAGTCGGAAGTAGGTGGGATTGAGGAAAACCGATTTAATATTAAAACAATTCAATTAATAGGTTGGGAAGGCGAGGAATTTAAAGATCTTATGAATAGGAAAGTTATGGTACGTGGAACATTGTTCGGTGCTCACACGCTATATCATCACACCCCTGTATTAATGGACGTAAAAGGAATAGAAAAACAAAAATGAAGCATGCTAATGGGAAGAACAGTGGAAGTCGGTCAGGAGCCCCGTGCTCCTGACCGGTTTGTCTGCTAGGGCACACCCGCCAAGGCTGCGCCCGTAGGGAGGACAAGACCTGACAGAACAAGAACCACATAATCAACTGTTAAGCGCTTGCCGGAGGAATGGGCATGAGTAGCGGGGTTCTGACCTGGTGGATTGACTCTGTTCTGCGTAAACCCTTAAGACATCTGGTAGAGACTCCCAAGAGAATGCTCAAGGGCTATGTTAAGCCTGGTATGACCGTTCTTGACGTTGGTTGTGGGGCCGGTGATCACAGTTTGGGGATAGCCAAGTTGGTGGGATCGAACGGACGGGTCGTCTCTGTCGACACTCAGGCCGAAACCATCGCAACTCTAAAAGAACGGGCAGCCCGGGCCGGGCTTTCCGGGCGAATCCAGGCGCGGGTCTGTGAAGAGCGTGACCTTCAGGTTAATGACCTCGCCGGCCAGGTTGATTTCGCGCTTGCTGTCTATGTTGTACACCACGCAGCGGACGCCGCCGGCCTGATGAGGGACGTTCATGGGGCATTGAAAGTTGGCGGAATACTCCTGGTGGTGGAGCCCAGACATCACGCCACATCCGCTGAGTGCGAAGCCACTGAATCTGCGGCGCAAGAGGCGGGATTTACTATAGTGGACCATCCCAAGCTATGGCGGGACTGGGCAGTGAGTTTTGTGAAAGGTTGAGGCTGGGAGGTTGCACCCGCTAGGGCTGCGCCCGTGAGGGGGGCAAGACCTGACAGAACAAAGAATCAGGTGTCAGGTCACACTTACGGCAGGCTGTAAGCAAGACCTGACACAACCTTAACCACAAAACCCCCCGCTTCCCGTTGGTGTTCTTCACCAACGGGAGAATGACCGGCGGGTGAAGCCTGCCAGCCATGCACGGACGCCCAGACGGGGGCGTCCGCCTGCCCGTCTGGGGAACACCAACCTAGAGCGGTTTAAAAGGATATTGTTTTGGGTTCGATCCATCAACATGAAACGTTCTACGAGGAAGTCTCCGTAGCCAAATCAATATTTTGAGTCCCCAAACCGACTCTCTTTCAACAAAAATCAAGAATTGTGAATTTCTTCTTGACACTCAGACTTGGTCTTGTATACTATGGCGAGAAAATTTGAAAGAGGGAGGAATTATGACCATAAAGCTTCCCCGGCTCTTACCCAAGGAAGAGAAATTTTTTGAGATGCTCAAAACTTCCGCCGAGAATCTCTTTGAAGGCGCCAAGGCTTTGAAGGATCTGGTGGAAAATTACACCGATGTGGAGGAGAAGGTCCGGAATATAAAACAGATAGAACACAAAGGCGACGATATAATCCATGACATCATAGATAAATTGGACAAAACCTTCATCACTCCCATAGATAGGGAGGACATACATATCCTGGCATCTGAGCTGGACGACGTTCTGGATGCAATTGAAGGCATCGCCAGCCGACTCAATAATTTTAAGATTCCCCAGCCTACCCCGGAATGTATTCAGTTGGTTAATATCATTTACCAGGCAGTTGAGCAGATCGAGAAGGGGATTTCTGATCTGGAACACTTTGACAATCTCTCACCTTTTTGCGTCGAGATAAACCGCCTGGAGAACGAGGCAGACCAGATCTCACAGCAGATGATAGGGCAACTTCTGGATGAGGAACCGGATTGGCGGGTGGCAATAAAATGGAAGGATATATACGGCCGTTTGGAAACAGCGGCTGACCATTGTGAGAACATTGCCGACGTGATCGAGAGCATAGTGTTGAAAAGCACCTGATTTTATTTTGCTTTTAGCCATTATCATGTTAGGGTTGTTTCGTCATTCTATCGATGAATTAAACTTGGGGGCTGTTTACCTTACGCTTTATGCCACACCTCATTCCTTTTTGGAGAGGGGATAAATTTTTTCCCAACATTCGAAAAAAACGGCTGAGTTGATTTTGACCTTTCTGCGGATAAGAAAGCTACTTTGATTTGAGCAGTATACAGAAAATATGAACAGATTTTTCATCACTTCTCTCTTGACTTTCCTTTTGCTAAATTCGGCTGCCGTTGCTTTTGCTGACCAGGATTGGGAATACTGGAGCAAATACTCCTTTGAGATAGCTTGTAGCAAAAAATTTGGTCTAAATCTTCAATCAGAGTTCAAGTTCAAAAACACTTTTGAAGAATATTACTATTCCAAGACTTATTTCGGTCTGTTCTACAAACTAAATAAGTTTATCACAATCAAAGGCTACTATGCCTATAAAACGAAAAAAGATAAAACAGGCTGGAGGAAGACTGATCTTTTTTATCTAGACCCCATATTAAAATTCAATTTACTGGATATAGATTTGAGTAACCGATTTCGATTGGAATACGACTTCGAGGGAAAGGAATTGGTCTATCGAAATCGTCTGAAACTTGGAAAGAATTTATACAAAAGCATAACCTTTTTCATTAAAGAGGAAACTTTTTATTCTTTCTTATCTGGTCAGTTCGAAGAGAATCGCTTTTCTGTCGGATCTTCAGTGAAAATTCTAAACAAGGCACGTTTTTCTGGAGAATATATGTTAAATAGCAAGAAAGCTGAGCTTGGCTGGCAAAGTGCTAATGTGTTAGTAACCCAATTAAGTTTTCTGCTCTAATTTTTTTACCTTAACCGTTCAAAAGGAGGAATCAAAACAATTGAGTGATCTTATTCTGCTTTTAGCCATAATATTTGCCGCTTTGGTCTATGATTTTTTCAACGGCTTCAACGATTGCGCCAATGCCATAGCCACCACCATTTCCACCCGAGCCCTTTCCCCGCGTCAAGCTATAATCGTGGCTCGAACCCTCAATTTTCTGGGAGCTTTGAGTCATACCGCGGTGGCTGCAACTATCGGGAAGGGGATAATCGATCCTGAATATGCCAGCTTACCTTTGGTTTTGGTGGCTTTGATAGGAGCAAGCGCCTGGACTGCCTTTGCCAGTTTCTCCGGCATTCCGGTAAGTGTTTCCCACTCCCTGATAGGTGGACTTCTGGGGGCTGGCATTGTAGCGGCTGGTTTCAAAATTGTGGTGATGCAGGGGATCACGAAAATCACCATAGCTATGTTGGTCTCACCCATTCTGGGTTTTCTGGGAGGACTGTTTTTGATAGTTATCATCTCCTGGCTTTTCAAAAACTCTGCCCCCAGAAAGCTAAACCAACATTTTAAAAGATTGCAGATACTTTCCGCCGCCTGGATGTCTTTTTCACACGGGATGAATGATGCACAAAACGCCATGGGTATCATCACCATGGCTTTGGTCAGCTATGGGGCACTCGCCACCTTCAAGGTCCCCCTCTGGGTCATGATCGCATGTGCTACTGCCATGGGGTTAGGCACCAGCATGGGGGGATGGAAGGTGATCAAAACCATGGGAAGCAAGGTGTTCAAATTGCAGCCGGTGCATGGATTCTCAGCCGAGACCTCGGCGGCAGTCGTCATAGCGGGCATGTCGCTTTTAGGAACTCCCATCAGCACCACCCACGTCATCTCCACCGCCATTATGGGATCAGGCTCATCCCAGAGGCTTTCTGCAGTCAGGTGGGGATTAGTGAGAAACATTGTAATCACCTGGATCATCACCATACCCGCCTCAGGCTTAATCGCCGGGTTGTTATACTTCATTGTCAAATTGCTTTCTTAGGTCGTCCAATAAATCAACATCATGGTTAAAAGCACTCATCTTAAAGATCAATTTCAGCCGTCTTGTCTTTTCTTTTACTACAAAAATTTTTTCAAATTTTCCTTGACAAAGAAACTTTTTGTGTTTTATTGCGTAACAGCATGGAAAAAGATGAGTAGATTCAAATTCAATGGAGGTAGACTTTAATGGGATTTAAACTGCTTTTACTTAATTGCCCTGTACAGGGGAATACTATGCCCATTTTCGTCTCCACCTTCAGACGAAGGAGGCTACTCTGAATAGGATATTTGACAAAGAATTACAAAAAACCGTGACCTATCCAGAGTAGGTCACGGTTTTTTATTTATGATGAAAGGAAAAGAGATGAACTTTGCTGTAGAAACTTTCGATTTGAACAGAACCTTTAAGTTAAAGAAGGCAAAGAACAAGAAAGAAAACGGCAATAACAACGGCAAGCTGATTGCTCTGGAGAACGCCAACATAAAGATCCATCAGGGTGAGCTGTTTGGTCTTTTAGGACCCAATGGCGCGGGCAAGACCACCCTGATAAAGATCCTCGCTACCCTGCTTCTGCCAGACTCCGGAACTGCCCTGGTGGATGGGATAGACGTGGTCAAATATCCGGAAAAGGTGAGAAGGCTGATCAACATGGTCTCCGGAGGGGAACACTGCGGCTATGGAATTCTGACCGTGAGGGAAACTCTGTGGATGTTCTCACAATTTTATGGCATCTCCAACAAAGTCGCTCATCGCAGAATTGACGAGCTTTTAGATATCTTGAAGATGGAGGAGTTTGCCAGAACCAAGATCGGGAAGCTTTCCACCGGACTCAGGCAGAAGCTGAATTTCATGCGAGGCTTTGTCTGCGATCCCAAGATCATGTTCCTGGACGAGCCTACACTGGGTCTGGACGTGCAGATTGCCCGTGACGTGAGAGCCTACATAAGAACCTGGATGAAAGAGAATCCGGAAAGGACCATTCTGATGACCACCCACTATATGGCAGAGGCAGACGAGCTTTGCGACCGGGTGGCTATCATTGATAAAGGAAAAGTTTTGGTATGTGATTCGCCGCAAACCCTCAAGAAATCCTTAGCCGGAGAAGCGGTCTTTCGTATCGAGGTTCCCTTGTCCGTGAACGGAATGGAGAAATTCGGTCAGATCCCCGGGGTTAAACAATTTGCCTATGAACACAAAAGTCATCTGGGAAGAACCGAGCTTAAGTTCATCTTGGAGGAGGAATCCGCCATCTCCGAAGTAACTGAATGCTTAAGCGGGAATGGCTCCAAGATAATCTCTTTATCCAAGATGGAGCCGAGCTTGGAAGATGTGTTCGTGGCGCTGGTAGGAAGGGGACTTAAGGATGAAAACTGATCTGAAAACCAACATAAAGGCGATAATTGCTCGCGCATACGTTCGAGTGGTAGCGGCTAACCGGGAGCCGAGTTGGTGGTTCACCGAAACCTTGCTTCCCATTTTAAGCATCGCCGCCTATGTCTACGTCTACAAAGCTTTGAATGCTCCTGAGGAATACACCGGATTTGTCATTCTGGGTGGAACCATAAGCGCATATTGGATATTTGTTCTGTGGGGCATGGCGGCTCAGTTTTACTGGGAAAAGGAGATAGGGAATCTGGAGTTATACATGATCGCCCCCATCTCCAGAATGTCCATACTTTTGGGCATGGCATCAGGCGGGATGTTTTTAGCCACCACCAGAGCAGTCTTCGTCTTCCTGGTGGGGAGTTTGATCTTCAAGGTGGATTTCGCCATAATTAGCTTTCCCAAGCTGTTTTTAGTCTTCGTCTTGACTTTGACTGGTCTTTACGGATTGGGCATGCTCTTCTCATCGCTGTTCATGCTTTATGGCAGAGAAGCCTGGCATGGCGTTACATTGCTTCAGGAGCCAGTTCATCTTATGTCAGGATTCTTCTTTCCGGTGAAAAATTTAGGTTTCGCCGTAGCCTTAGGAGCCTCTTTGATTCCCATGACTCTGGGTCTGGACGCCATGAGACAGCTTGCCTTCGAAGCTGGTCCAAAATCCGGATTCATAAATGTGAATGTAGAGATAGGTGCTCTGGTGGTTTTATGTGTGTTCTTCCTGGTGATCTCCAAGTATGCTTTGGAGTTCATGGAAAAATTGGGTAAAAAGGAGGGGAGATTGACCTTGCGATGGCAATAGCAACCCCCCCCTTAGTTCCCCTCTCCCCCGCCTTTGGCGGGATTTTCAACATGAAATGGAGAGGGGGAGATAGGGGGTGAGGTCAAAGAATGCAGGAACAGGGCTTGCCTGCACTGAGCCCGCCTTTGGCGGGAGAAGTGTCCTTGTCCTAACTCTAAGGAGAACAACCGTTCTGCCAATTTCCAGAACCTAACTTAAGTTAGGTTCTGGAAACGGCAGGATCCCTACAACTGCGAGAAAACCTCTCCCCCTTTGGTCCCCCTCTCCACAAAGTGGAGAGGGGTTTCCCTCGATCCTGCACTTCGTCCCCCGCCATAGGCGGGGTGTCGAAGGAAGATCTTCGGGATCGAAGGACACCCTGAAGGGGACGACAGGGGGCGAGGTTAAGAAAATCATTTGAGGAGACACTAAAAATAATGTTTGACAAAACTAAAGAAAACTTAAGAACCATAAAAACCGCTGGAAAGTTGGGATGGGCCATGGAATCCAACTGGACCGATCCCCTTCTTTTCGCCATCTATTCAATCGTCCGACCTTTGGCTTCATCTCTCATTCTGGTGGTGATGTATTACGTCATAACCAGGGGAAAAACTGCTCTGGATCTGTTTGCATACATCTATGTGGGAAATGCTTTCTTCATGTATGTGATCAACGTGCTGTTCGGAGTCAGCTGGGTCATCCATGAGGATCGGGATCATTATCAGATGATCAGATATATCTACATATCTCCGATCAGGATGTATTATTACCTGTTTGGTCGGGGCATTGCCAAGATGGTCTTAACCACCGTGGCGGTTATCATCACCATGGCTTTTGGCATGCTGGTATTAAAGATTCCGGTTAACTTGCTTGCCGTTAACTATCCTTTGCTTCTCTTCTCCGTGGCCGCAGGCATCTTCATCATCACCTGTCTGGGCATACTTCTGGCTGGAATAAGCATGATAACGGCGCATCATAGCTATGCTTTAACCGAAGGGATGGCTGGGCTTTTCTATCTTGCCTGCGGTGCCATCTATCCCATAGACATTCTGCCCGTCTGGCTGCAGTATCTGTCTAAAGCGCTGCCCTTAACCTACTGGCTGGAGTTAGTGAGAAGATCGATTCTGGGGAAAAGCCTCAGCCCAACTTTAGGTGGATACTCCGACTTTCAACTGATTTTGATCATGGCGGCAACCACGCTTATTTTGGCTTTATTCTCCCACTGGATTTATCGATCCATTGAGTACATAGCCCGAAAATACGGAAAGATAGACCAGTTGACCAGTTATTGATACCAAAAGGAAGACGATATCGACGCAAAAGAAGAAAGCTAACTGTTTTATATAATTGGGGTGTAGCAGAGAGGCAATGCCCCCGGCCGTTAACCGGAAGATCGGAGGTTCGAATCCTCCCGCCCCAGAGATAACGGGAAGTAAAAGGAATAACTCAGATGGAAAACCACTAACCAGGAAATTGTAGTTGCCCAATTATGGTTATCAACTAATTATGGTGACAATCAGACATGACGTAATAGTCATGTAGGTCAACCCCGCCAAAGGCGGGGTTGACAAATAAAGATTTGTCAAGCAGGCTACGCCATGCTTGCCCTACTGAGACAATCCATCTACCAAATTCAACAAAGCCAATGCCAAAATTCGTCAAGTTAAAAAGTTGTTGACCATTATTAGGCTGAATAATCTTTGAAGTTGCCTTTGCAAAGTGCATGATTTTCAAAGGAACCCAACGAGGTGAACCATGATCGAAGGTAAAAAGGTTCGGATCAGGGCACTGGAAAAAACCGATATCGACGAAATCATGAAATGGATAAACGACCCGGAAGTGATGGAGAACTTGCTCATGAGGTATCCGGTTTCCAGATATCAGGAGGAAAAGTGGATTGAAAAGACGCTAGACGACAGCAACGTGAGAAATAAAGTTTTTGCTATCGAAACAAAAGACGGCGTTTATCTGGGCGGCATAGGTCTACATCGGATCGACTGGGAGAATCGAAATGCCGAAGTGGGCATAGTTATTGGAAAAAAGGAACATTGGAATAAAGGATACGGCACCGATGCCATGATAACCATCTTAGATTTCGCCTTCAACCAGATGAATCTCCACAGAGTTTATCTGCGAGTTTTTGATTTCAATGTGAGAGGGATAAAATCTTACGAAAAGTGTGGCTTCAAAAAAGAGGGCACCTTAAGTGATGATCGTTATGCTCATGGCAAATATCATGACACCATAATCATGGGAATCCTGAAGGATGAATTCAAGAAAATTACAAACGACCAATAAATCAGGTAACGTCTTAAACAAAAAAGAAAACCGCCACTTTTTCTGGAGGTTAGCGATTATCAAATAATTATGGAAAAAAATGTTGCTTTAGCCTTACTTTTAACCACCCTGGCGGGATTGTCCACCACCTTGGGCAGCCTGTTGGGGCTGGTTTTTCGCAAACCAGGACCCCGGCTTATGAGTGCCACTTTGGGATTTTCAGCCGGCGTGATGGTGATGATCTCCTTTGTTGAACTTTTGCCGGGAAGCATTGAGTCAATCGGGTTTGCTTACGCCCACTTCGGGTTTTTCATCGGAATCATGGTCATATTTTTGGTTGATTTTTCCCTTCCTCACGAATGGGCAGGTCACCATGATCGACCTGAGGACAAAAAAGATAGCAAGCTTTTGCGGATGGGTATGATGGTCGCCTTAGGAATAGGAATTCACAACTTCCCGGAGGGGATGGCTACCTTTGCAGGAACTCTAAAAGACACCAACTTGGGAATAGCTATAGCAGTGGCTATAGCCATTCATAACATTCCGGAAGGCCTGGCTGTATCTGCACCAGTTTACGCCGCCACCAAAAGTCGAGGCAAGGCATTTCTTTGGTCATTCCTCTCAGGTGTGGCGGAACCTGTGGGAGCCGGGATTGCTGCGATTTTCCTCTTGCCTTTCCTCACCCCAGCACTTTTAGGTTGGCTTTTAGCTTTCGTTGCCGGAGTCATGGTCTTCATCGCATTCGACGAGCTTGTCCCCACCTCCCACTCCTATGGCCAGGAGCACACAGCTATACTGGGGGTGGTTTTTGGGATGGCAATCATGTCGTTCAGCTTGTGGATGTTGAGGTGAAAAAATCCCTTCTCCGTTTGTAGAACTCCAAACACCTTCCAGACGCTCCTCTGTTAATCAGATAAATTTCTGGACAAAAACAGCCAACTAATATAAATTGAAACTCATAAAGGTTGAATCTTTTGCATTGAATCTTCTTGAACTGAATCGGGAGGACAAAACCATGAACGGAGATGGTAAAAACTTAGTTATTATCGGTGGGGGACCGGCAGGATATGTGGGAGCCATCCGGGCGGCTCAACTGGGCGCCAAGGTGACCTTAGTGGAAAAGCAAGAGGTAGGCGGGACTTGCCTGAACGTGGGGTGCATCCCCACCAAGGTGTTGACCTCCGCGGCTTACACCTTATCTACATTGAAGCATGCCGGACGATGGGGACTCAAAGTTCACGGAGCTGATCTGGACTTTTCCATGCTGATGAAAAGAAAACAGATGGCGGTAAACCGATCGGTTACCGGGGTGAAAAGTCTGCTTAAAGCGCGTGGAGTGAATTTGATCAAAGGGAATGCCACTTTTTTGGATGAAAAGAAAATCGAGGTTAAACTGGAAAATGGAGCAATCGAAAAAATAGAGGCAGATAAGTTCCTCATCGCCACCGGCTCTGTTCCCATACAACTTCCCATACCCGGAATCGAATCAGAAGGGGTAATAGACAGCACCGGAGCGTTATCTTTGACCTCCATCCCCAAGAGCATGTTGATCATCGGAGGCGGAGTAATAGGATGCGAATTTGCCTATATCTACCATTCTTTTGGAACACAGATCATCATAGTGGAAATGCTTCCTCAGATTATCCCCGGAGAAGACGAGGAGGTTGTCGCTGGCTTAAGGAACTCCATGGAAAGATCGGGAATCAAGATATTCACTAGCTCCAAGGTTTCGAAAATAGATTCGGCCAAAGATGGCAAAAAAACTGTAACCATCTTCGCAAAAGATGGAGAGACAAATGTGGAGGTGGAAAAGGTTTTAGTTTCAGTGGGGAGAAAGGCTAACACCAAAAATTTGGGATTGGAGAAGTTAGGCGTTAAGATGGACAGGGGAACTATCCTTGTGGATGGTCACCTCAGGACCAACCTTCCCCATATCTTTTCTGCGGGAGACTGCATTGGCAACTGGCTTTTGGCACACGTAGCCTTCATGGAGGCAGAGATAGCTGTGGAGAATGCACTGGGCGAAGATAAGAGAATGGACTATACCGCCGTCCCCTCCTGTATCTTCACCCACCCGGAGATAGGGAGTGCAGGACTTAATGAGAAACAGGCTAAAGAAAAAGGGTTGGAAGTAAAAACCGGCAAATTCCCCATGGTGGCTTGTGGAAGAGCCCAGGCAGAAAACGAAACAGAGGGATTCGTCAAGGTTGTTGTGGAAAAAGCATCGGGAAAGATTCTGGGAGCACAGATCCTGGGGCACAGAGCCACAGACTTAATCGCCGAGCTAACCTTAGCTATGAAGATGGGAGCCAAAACCCAGGACGTAATCAACACCATCCACGCCCATCCCACCCTGAGTGAGCCGATAAGAGAAGCCGTCCTAAAAGCAGACGGCAGACCGATCCACATAATGTAGGAAATCACCCTCTCCCGTCAAGGGAGAGGGAACTCCCTTCTTCCCTCCCTTGATGGTTCGCCAAGCTCACCACAAGTGGGAGGGAACAAAAGGGAGGGTGAAAGACCCGTAGGGACAGCCTTTATGGCTGTCCGCTGGTGGGGCAGACATTAAAATGGCAGGGCTGAATGCCCTTCAGGGTGAATCCCTTCAGG
>Ga0315547_1000052_pt1 | contig 146057 bp, 113 predicted proteins | sample SalMarSW160240MG_2_FD_202542 | JGI IMG/M metagenome (GOLD analysis project Ga0315547, IMG submission 202542) | Salt marsh sediment microbial communities from the Plum Island Ecosystem LTER, Massachusetts, United States - Salt Marsh Sediment SW1601-240 ...
CGTACCAGTCCGCCCGATTTTGATATCGACTATTCCTGGAAAGACCGCGACGAGGTGCAGGATTACATTTTCAAGCGTTACGGAAAAGAGCATACTGCCCTTATCGGAACCATTACCACCTTCAAAGACCGTTCAATATTTCGCGAGCTGGGCAAAGTGTGCGGACTACCGAAAGAAGAGATCGATGCACTGGTAAACAACCCCGGGAGCGATACAAACCGCGACCAGATCACAAACGAGCTTTTTAAGCTGGCAACCCGGATCGTGAACTTCCCGAACATACGTAGTGTACACGCCGGAGGAATACTCATTTCGGAAGAACCCCTCACCTGCTATACGGCACTCGACCTTCCTCCGAAAGGACTACCGACAACACAGTGGGACATGTATGTAGCCGAAACCCTGCGGTTTGAAAAGCTCGATATTCTCAGTCAGCGAGGCATTGGCCATATCAACGACTGCGCTGAGCTGGTGCTTCAAAACAAAAAAAAGAAGATTGATGTGCACAAAGTGGAAGAATTCAAAAAAGACCCGAAAGTAAACCACAGGCTTTACAGCGGAGAAGCTATCGGTTGTTTCTATATTGAGAGTCCGGCCATGCGCGGATTGCTGAAAAAACTCCATTGCGACAATTACCTTACTCTTGTTGCCGCCAGCTCCATCATCCGTCCCGGAGTTGCCAAATCGGGCATGATGAAAGAATACATCCGTCGCTTTCATGACCCCGGGGGATTTGAGTATCTCCATCCTGTAATGAAAGAACAGCTTGAAGAGACTTATGGTGTGATGGTATACCAGGAAGATGTCATCAAGATATGCCACCATTTTGCAGGACTTGACCTGTCAGACGCCGACATTCTGCGCAGGGCCATGGCAGGGAAATTCCGTTCACGAAAGCAATTTGAAGAAATTCAGGGAAAATTTTTTCAAAATTGCACTGAAAAAGACTATAGTCCTGAACTTACCCGGGAAGTATGGCGACAGATCGCTTCCTTTGCCGGTTATGCCTTTTCGAAAGCACACTCCGCATCGTATGCTGTTGAGAGCTACCAGAGCCTGTTCCTGAAAACGTATTTCCCCCACGAATTTATGGTTGCCGTAATTAACAATTTTGGTGGCTTTTACCGTACCTGGGTATATTTCAATGAAGCCCGTCGTTGCGGGGCAAATGTTCACTTGCCCTGTGCAAATCATAGTCTTTACAATACCACCATTTATAAGAGGGACATTTACATTGGCTTTGTACACATTCAAAACCTTGAAACGAAGCTGGCGAAATACATCGTGGAAGAGCGCGAAACGCATGGTAAATATACGGACCTGAACAATTTTATAGCGCGTGTACCGGTGGGGAATGAACAGATGATCCTCCTGATACGCCTTAATGCGCTGCGCTTTACGGGAAAAACCAAGAAGCAACTGCTTTGGGAGGCTCACATGCTGCTTGGCAAAAGTGTGAAAAGGGCGGTAAATCAATCGCTTTTCATTGAGAAACCCAGGACATTTAAACTTCCGGTCCTTGAACAGCATGCCATTGAAGATGCTTACGACGAAATGGAACTTCTGGGCTTTCCTGTATCCATGACCTTGTTTGACATGCTGCAAACCAGCTTCAGGGGGGAGTTTCACGCACGCGACTTAAAAAACCATATTGGAAAAACGATACGCATTCTCGGAAATTTGGTGACCATGAAGAACGTTCGTACAATCAAACGGGAATGGATGCATTTCGGATGTTTTCTGGATATTGAAGGAGAATTTTTTGATACGGTAAATTTCCCCGATTCATTAAAAAAATACCCTTTCAGAGGCTATGGCATTTATCTTATACTTGGCAAAATTGTAGAAGAATTCGGCTTTACGAGCATTGAAGTTCAAAAAATGGCCAAGTTACCACTTGTTAAGGATCCGCGTTATTGAAAAGAAAAGAATGCATCAAAACCAGTAAGAATGTGGTAGTTTTAATAATTCTTTGTTTATTTGCATCTGAAAATTCAACCAGGATGTTAAGGCCAATAGTCTCACTCTTCATATTGATTGTGTTTACACTACCTATGCAGGCAAAAGGTTGGCGTGCAGAAGCAGATAGTTTAATACGTATCCTTGAAAACGAAACATCAGATACCGGCAAGATCAATCTGTGTCTGGATATCAATGGATTGTTGCGGACCAATAAACCTGTTGAAGCTTTTTCTTATGCAGTAGAAGCAAAAAAAATAGCAGAAAAAATACAGGATAAAAAACTTATTGTTTTAAGCATTTTAAGGCATTGCGACTTCTATTCACTGATCGGTGAATATACCACATCGCTTGAAATGGCATACGATGCACTGGAAATTGCCGGAGAAGATTACAAATTAATTTCTTTGTGTCATAACCGTATCGGAACAGTCCATGCTTCACTTAACAATTTTGGGAAAACACTCTATCACAATAAAAAATCGCTTTACAACAGTTCAAAATCAGGCGATTCCGCCTATATTATTGTGGATATGCATAATGTCGGGCTGGTTTATATCAACCTGGAAATGTATGATTCGGCATTATACTACCTGCGTAAAACCAATGAGTATGAAATCTCCAAAACCGGAAAACCTGATCCTTATTCTCTGAGTAATATCGGAAATGTTTTTCTTGAGACCGGAGACTATGATTCTGCCCTCTATTATCACCTTGAGGCATATAAATGCGATTCAATTCATGATCAGAAATATCTGATGTGTCTTGATCAGCAATACATTTCAGATACATACTTAAAAATGAAGAAATATGATAAAGCAAGAAGCTATGCTTTTAAATCAATAGCACTGGCAGAAGAACTCGACGCATACGATATTAATATAGATAACTATGAAGTGATGTATAAAATATTCCGGGCTGAAGGAGACTATGAAAAAGCTTTTGATTATGCCTTATTGTATAGTGAAATGAAGGATACTCTCCGCGAAAAAACAAAACAATCACTCATACACGGTCTGGAAACAAAATACAAAGTGAAAGAACAGGAAAACAAGCTGAAATTGCTTGAGAAGCAAAAAAAATTGTTCATAATCCTTACAATTCTGTCTATACTCCTGTTGCTAAGCATGATTGTTACTTTTATTTTGGTAACCCGCCGACAGAAATTGAATCGAAAGCTGATGAAAGAGCTTCAACAAGCCAACGAATCAAAAGAAAAACTTATTTCAATAATAGGGCATGATCTGAGAGGTTCGGTAGGATCGTTGCGCAGCGCAGCAAAAGCCATATCCGAAGGAATGACAAACCTGGATGATACCAGACATTTGCTGGAAAGTTTTTATCCTGTGGCTGACACTACGTATGATCTGCTTGAAAATTTGCTTACCTGGACAAAGTGCAATAAAGAAAAAATCTTACCATCATTTGAAACTATTAACCTGAAACAACTGGCTGATAAATCCATTGAACATACACATCACTTTGCAACAGCAAAATCTATTTCAGTAATAAATAACATGGAAGATACTACCGCACCGGCAGATAAGAATATGATCCTTTCCATAATGCGTAATTTGCTCACGAATGCAATTAAATTCTCGCATCAGAAAAGTGAAGTTCATTTGAATTCAAACATCGAAAATGACTATGTTGTTGTTTCTATCCATGACGACGGAATAGGTATTGAGCCCAAAGTACTGGATCAACTGCTTAAAAATCCTGAAGTATTTCAATCGCCCGGAACATCCGGTGAGAGAGGCTCAGGACTCGGTATTTCAATTTGTAAGACCTTCCTTGAATCGCACAACGGCAGGATCTGGGCTGAAAGCAATTTCGGAGAAGGCAGCACATTCTATTTCAGTCTTCCTCTGAAGAAAGCACAGTAGTCTGCTATTTTTCATTTTTAATATACTGTTTATAAATGTGGTCTGAAAATTGATAATAAAATCAACAGATCAGATTTTGAAACAAAATCTATCCTTTATACATTTACTATAATGATTAACCTCTTGTAGGATTAATAAAAAATTCATAAAAATATCACCTATGAAATGGTTTGTTTCTACACTGATCATCCTGTGGCTGCCCGGATTACTTCCCGCACAGGAAACCGGTTGTGTATCAGGATCTTGTCTTGACGGAACTGGTAAATATGTTTATGAAAACGGCTATATATACCAGGGCAATTTTGTGGATGGAAAGCGCAGTGGCCTTGGCACTCTGAATACACCGGACGGCGACAAATATGACGGCATGTGGGAAAATGATGTTTTCCACGGTCAGGGAACCTATATATGGGCCGATGGTTCCAAATATACCGGAGAATGGAAAAACGGGGTGCAGGATGGATATGGTATTTATTTCTATACGAATGGAGATAAATACACCGGATATTTTGTCAACAACAAATTCCACGGAAAAGGAAAATACACCTGGGCTGATGGTACGGTACAGGAAGGGATTTATGAAAACGGTGTATTTAAGGAATAACTTACATTTACTTGTATCTCATCTCTGGTTGTAAGAGATCAAAACCGGTTTGGGTATCGGGTTTTCTGGTAGCCTTGCAATCGGTAAGCTCTGTAATTATCACCTCCATGACATGCCAGACTTTTACTCCTTCCCTTATCTCTCCGCATAGAGTATTATTCTTTCTTCCGCACACAAGATGACAGTGCAATTTAGGTATTCCCTGTTCATTCCTGAAAATTGTACCATTGCCAACTGCTTCATGCATTTCATCAAGCGTTGCAACAACCGGAATTATTTTAGAAGATCTCCCTTCCTTTGGGCCAACAATCAGTTTGCTGCCTTTATCTGCACCTCCAATCATCTGGATCTTTGCCGAATGTATTTCTTTCATCATTGCAAAATTTTCAATCTGCTCCTGAACTATCTCACCGTCCTCCAATCTTAAGACAAATACCCTGCCTTCAGTTGTTTCTGTATATTTCATTTTTATTATTTATTAATTCATCTCACTAATCAGAAATTTTTAAACTACAATCCAGGTTTCTTTTCATTACAAAATTGAATTAAGAAATGACATTTGCAATAAGAGTACCTGATTTTTAGTAATTATAATTATATTCGATTATTGAAATAAGCCAATATGAAACACAAGTTATTACCAAATATAAGTCTTTCTGAATCCCTTATTGATTTACTCTATTATCTGATTTTTGGAATTTTCTTTTTTACAATCATTTTTAAAGTATATTCTCCTGACCTGATCTATCTCAAATTACAACCTTTTTTTGCCTTTGATACTTCTTTTTTTGATTATTACCATACTTTGCATAATTCCAATATTATTCTTCTATCTGAGTTCTTTCTGCAATTTCTTTATTACCCGGTTACGGGAAGCATAATCCTTTCGATTCTCTTGCTCCTGCTTTCTTTTATCTACAGAAAAATATTTAAGCTCAGAGAAAATAAAAGTCTTAAAGGGATTGAATTCATTCCTGCATTATTCATACTTATATCACTTAAAACATATGCCTCTGGCCTTGAAACGCTGATGCTTTTTATTATCTCAGGAATTTTATTTGTTGGAAGTCAATTACTGGACAAAACAAAAACATGGATAAGTATAGCTTATAAAATTGCTTCGCTCGTCGCCGCATTTTTTGTTTTCGATTTACTTGTTGCATTCTCTTTAATGATAGTTTATGTTTTAGATGCAGTTTTTATTTCAAAAACATCAAAAAGATACCTGCACATTCCAATACTATTATTTGTATTCGCTTTCCTTTCCTGGTATTATAAAGGATTGCAAATAAGTAAAGTAATATTTTACGAAGCATCGCCAGCTAATCCACGGATACTTATTTCAGGATTCTGGAAAATTATTATATTTCATGCTGCTGCGGTTTTTCTTATTGGCCTGTTTTCATATTTACCAAAACTTACAAGCTTTTTGCTTAAAATTCCATTATTCATCAGAAGGACCTGGATGTTTTTTGTTCTTGCAGGTCTTTCGGCTATCTTTTTTCAAACCCTGTATGTGAATAATACCAGGTACAATGCAGAAATCGAATACCATGCAAACAGGAACAATTGGAAGGAAGTGCTGAATTACAAAGATCTAGTCGGGCTAAACGACAGAATTTCCCGCTTTTTGTTGAATCAGGCGCTATATCATACGGGTAATATGTCTCAGGATTTATTCATTGTTCCTCAGGAATGGGGTGAACATACGCTTTTGCTGACAATGATCTTCAACAGGGAATGCACCTTACAAAACAGCGACTTATATTTTAATATAGGGTTTGTTAAAGCTGCTGAATATTGGGCATTAGAGGCCCAGACAAATGAGGTGTATTCACCTAAAATAATAATCAGACTTGCTACATGTGCAATCCTGTTACAGGATTTCCCCGTTGCTAAAAAATACCTTGAAATCCTGCATAAATCCATCATTTATAAAAAGACAGCAAATGATCTGTATGGCTACCTGAATGAAGATGGAGCCTCTGAATTGAAAAACGATCTTTTTGGAGAGAGGAAAATAAAATATGATATAGTATTCATTAATAATCATCATCCCGACCTGGATCTTATTCATATATTGAATAAGGATAAAAACAACAAAATGGCTTTCGAGTATTTGATGTCCTATTATTTACTTAATAACAATTTAGGTCGGTTTTATAAATATTTAACCCTATATGTAAATAATTTTGGATACAAAAAGCTCCCAAAAACATATCAAGAAGCCATGCTATTATTTTACCTTAGCACAAATACTCCTGCAGAACAATATATGTCTGTTATTGATAAAAGTGTGATGAACAGATTCTCTGAATTTAACAAGACTATGATTGAGTATAACATGAATTTAAAACGGGCAAGAAAAGATCTGCAAAAGAATTTTGGTGATACGTATTGGTATTATCTTCGGTATATTAGTCCGAAGGTATCCGGAACAAAAGTTAAAAAGAAAGTAATATGAATCGGGCAAACACATTAAATATAATCTTATTATTCATAATTTGTTTTTTGCTTTCATGTGAAAATTCTTCTTATAAAACCGCCGAATATTATAATACATTGCCTGAAATTTTCCCCGATTATACAGGCATTGTATTGCCTCCAAACATTGCCCCGATCAATTTTATAATTAAAGAACCAGGTACTCTGTTTGTGGTGAAATTCAATTCTGATAAACCTTACGGATTTGTATTAAGATCGAGTGTGCCTGAAATTGAAATACCCATTAAAAAGTGGAAAAAACTCGTAGAAAAGAATATAGGTAAAACAATTCGTATTGAGATCGTTGTTAAAGATAACAACAACATCTGGAAACAATTTGAATGCATTGAAAACCGGATTGCCAAAGATCCTGTTGATCCCTTTATTGTCTATCGAAGAATAAATCCGGGAATGGTCCTTTGGGAAAATATGGCAATAGTACAAAGGAGTCTTGAGAACTTTTTTGAACAAGATATTATCTCCAATCAAAACACAGAAAAGAACTGCATTCATTGTCATACTTTCCAGAACAGAGATCCGAACAGCATGATTCTGCACATGCGCAGGTCGCCAAGCGGAACATTAATAAAAACGAAGAACAAAACCCTGTGGCTATCAACAAAAACTCGCTATACCCTTTCTTCTTTTGTTTATCCGGCATGGCATCCGGGCGGACAATACATAGCTTTTTCTACCAACCTGATTCATCAGAATTTCTTTGGAAGCGGGGAAAGGATCAATCATGTCAGAGACGATGCATCAGATATAGTAATTTACGATCTGTATAATAATGAAGTATTCACAACGCCGGAAATAGCTTCAAAAAACTTTGAAAATATGCCTTCATGGTCTCCCGATGGCAATTTTTTATATTACATCCAGGCCGATTATAAATACAAACATATGCATGACAGTGTTGAAAAATATGATTTGTTACGTATTGAATTTGATCAGGAGAATAAAAGATGGGGAGAAGCTGAAATGCTTGTGTCTTCAGAAAAAATAAATAGAAGTGTTTCCTACCCGCAAGTATCGCCTGATGGAAAATATGTACTTTTCTGTCTGGCCGATTACGGTTATTTTAATATAAACAATTTTTCCAGCGATTTATATATCCTCGATCTCAGCAAGGATACGTTAATTAAATTGCCTGTAAACAGTGAATATACCGAGAGTTTTCCTTCCTGGTCTGGCAATGGACGCTGGATTCTTTTTGCCAGCAAACGCTTAGATGGAATGTTCACACTTCCTTTTTTAAGCTATATTGATTCAACCGGAACTGCATATAAACCGTTTGTAATACCTTTTGAAAAACCTGCTTCATTTTATACACGCCTAACAAATATGAACAGACCTGTTTTTCTTGAAGGTAAGGTTGAATGTACTGAAAAAGAATTATTGGAAATTGCATATTCCGAACCCGAAATGGTTGTTTTTGACTCAATTCATGTACAGATTGATGCATTGGCAGGTGCCACAGCAAATGTTGAATCATCAAACGACGAGTCGACCACACTGTACAAAAAAAACTAATCGGAATTTAGTTCTCCTTCGCATTGCTTCGGCGATCAAAGAAAGCTAAGAAGGAATAAAGAAAACGAAAGCTGATCAATTAAAAGCCGGGCACATAGACATATCCCGCAGGAGGTATAAGGCTGTTGGGATTATAATATCCATTGTGGGTTCCTACATGGAATCCAACGGAAATGGATTCGTTTATTTTAAAGTCAAGCCCCATCATCATGCCCTGATAGTTGTAACCATATGGGTAAGAAACACCTTCGGTTTTTGGCACATCGTTAATCGTTTTGTATACCGTTCCGCTTAAGGTAAGACGTGATGTCAGAAGATACGACCCTTTCGCATACAGAAAAGTACGAGTCATCGGTAATATTCCATCTGAATACAGTTCCGATGATGGCAAAACATAATAATTGGAACGTTCTACGGCAATACCTGCTGTTACTGCAAAACGAGGAGTAACGAGGTAAGTAAGACTTGGTGCTATATAAAATGAAGGTCCATAAAAATTATTCGGTGAATAAGTGAATGAAGTACCTGCTTCAAGATGAGGTTTTAATCTCTTTTCGGGTTTTACATCATTTTGTTCGTTTGCCGATTCATCCTGAACAGTAATTATTTCCAATTGATCGGGATCATTTTCAACCTGATCTTCCTGTGCAATGCTCGTTTGATAAAAGCAATTCATAAAGATCAACAGAAGAGCCAAAAATCGTACCATATCAAACTTCATTAAATTCAATGTAAATATACAACAATTCATGGTTTTTGTTCCATGCCTAATTTCTTTCAGCCCGACTTACCGAATAAATGCCTTTTATTGCAGACAGTTGAGATATTAATGCATCGAGATGTTGAATATTTCTTACAAGCAAATTGATTTTACCAATAAACATGCCTTCCTGTTCATCAATTGCTATTGATCTGACATTCACCTTCAGGTCCTTGGCTAATACTTCGGATACGCTTTTTAATATCCGTGAATAGTCTTCTCCTGTAACAATTATATTGACAGGAAATATTGGTTCCGGACCTTTTCTTGTCCATTTGGCTTTTACCACTCTGTAACCATATTTGCCAATAAGCTGCACAGCATTCGGGCAATTGATCCTATGGATCTTTATACCCTCGTTGATCGTTACAAATCCAAAAATCGGGTCTCCCATTATGGGAGAACAACATTTGGCCAGTTTAAAGTCGATATTTGCGACTTTTTCATCAATGATCAGATAATCTTCCGGAGGTGGTTTCTTTCCGGCCGGTTTTCTTGTTACTTCCAGATCCTCCAACACCGAAGTTTCGTTTTCCGGCTGTTCTGTCTGAACCGAAACGACTTCTTTAACTTCCGAAAGATCTATCTTGTTCAATGAAATATCGCAATAAAATTCCTGTGCATTTGGCAATTTATAATGTTTTAAAAGCTTTCTGATGGCATCATCCGTATAATCAATTTTCCAGTTTTTAAACCTTCTTTTTATAATCTCTTTACCATTCTCAGCCTCTTTAACTTTATCTTCATTCAGTTGCTGACGAATTTTCTTTTGCGCTTTGGAGGTAACAACAAAATTTAACCAGTCCAGTTTTGGAAACTGATTCTTTGCCGTGAGTATCTCAATCCTATCCCCATTTTGCAGTTTGTACCTGATGGGCACTGTTTTGCTGTTCACTCTTGCTCCCGTGCATGTTGAACCGACATCCGTATGAATATCGTACGCAAAATCAAGCACCGATGCACCTTCCGGAAACTTTTTTAAATCACCTTTGGGGGTAAAAACAAAAATCTCTTTGGAATACAGACTCAACTTAAAATCGTCAATAAAACTATCTGCATCCGGTTCGGGCGTTTCAAGTATTTCTCTTATCTTTCTGAGCCACTCCTCAAGTCCCTGTTCCCCATCAAGGCCCTTGTATTTCCAGTGAGCCGCCACACCCTTCTCTGCTATTTCGTTCATCCTTTCTGTTCGTATCTGTACTTCCACCCACCTGCCATCCGGTCCGATCACAGTAGTATGAAGTGACTCATACCCATTGGTTTTGGGAATAGAAATCCAGTCCCTCAAACGCAATGGATTCGGCTGATATATATCAGTAACAGCTGAATATGCCTGCCAGCAATCAGCCTTCTCGTTTGTTAATTCACTTTTTAGAATAATCCTGATAGCAAACAAGTCATAAATATCCTCAAACTCAACCCCTTTACGCTTCATTTTGATCCAGATGGAAAAAATAGATTTTGGACGACCTATGATATCATAAACAAATCCTTGCTTATTGAGTGTGTTCTTTAAAGGTTGAATAAACTCATCGATAAATTTTTTCCGTGTCTTCATCGTTTCAGCAAGTTTTCTTGCTATCATGTTGTACTCTGATCTGTTGGTATATTTCAGAGAAATATCTTCCATTTCCGACTTGATGAGATACAATCCCAAACGATGTGCCAGGGGTGCATACAAATAGGATGCTTCTGCGGCCACCTGGATCCGCTCTTCTTCAGTCATTTGCTCCATCTCACGCATAAGTTCAGTCTGCTCTGCAAGCCGAATAAGAATTACTCGTACATCTTTTGCCAGACTTAACAGGAGTCTTCTAAAATTTTCTGCCTGCGAAGAAGTTGTCTCTTTTTGAATATCTGAAACCTTCGCCAGGCCGTTAGCAATTGTTTCAACAACATCACCAAAAACCTTTTTTATTGTATCCGCTGCAATTTTTTCTTTAACACAGGCATGATAAATAAACAGACTAATGATTGAAGTATATCCCAATCCGATCTCATTAACTGCAATTTTCGATGCATCAAGAACAGAAATGATCACGTCTTTTTTATAAAATGTTTTATCACCTTTTCTGTTTTCATGAAATAATAAAAATGCTTTTTCAAGAAGCTCATTCTGTTTTTCAATCGTGGATTGATTAAGCCCTTTTAAAACATCATTATAATACTCCAGGTATTTTTTATTAACACTATCAATTGAATAATCAAACATTCGCCAACGTTGATTTAATGCAAATTTAAGTGATTAAAACGTTCGGAACAAAGAGAGAACAATTATTCGAAATACGGAGAAATAAGTTTTAGAAAATATTCAGGTGCCCTTATCACTTTTTTTGTTTTAGCATCGGTAAAAACGAGGGTAGTTGATGCCTTTGATAGTATATCACCGGAAATAGTATGCATGCTATATTCAAATTCCAGTTTTACACCCGGTTTCTTTGTAAGTGTTGTTTTCACGACAACCTCTTCATCGTATAAAACGGGTTTTAAATATTGAATATTCATTTCACGCACCGGCAACAAAATTCCATCATCTTCCATTTTTCTGTACGACAACCCAAATCCGCGTAGAAGTTCCGTCCTGCCTTCTTCGAAATACAAGGCATAATTGCCATGGTGCAGGTATCCCATCCTGTCAACTTCACCATACCTGACACGAATTCTTATTTCTGATGATAACATAGATGATTTACTTTAAAGGAGAATTGGGTTCACTGGCAAATTTTTTATAGATCACTAAATCAGTCCATAAAGGAACGATACGTTGAAACAAAACCATATACTGACCTTCGAAGGACATGATCCTTGTTCTTTTTTTCTTTTTTATGGAGCGGATCAGGTTTTTTGCTACTTTTTCAGGTGATGTCAGCTTTTCTTCAGGTCTCGGCGTTTCACCCTGCGGCTGACCATTCTCAGTTAATGCATTTTTTCGTATGTTGGAGCTTGTAAAACTTGCTGCAAGCAACATCACATGGATACCTTGCTTCATATTCTCTATCCGCACACTTTCCAAAAATCCATGCATGGCAAATTTTGAAGCAGAATATGCAGTCCGGCCTGGCAAACCATGAAATCCTGCAATTGAGCTAACACCTACCAGTGTTCCTTTCGATTCCTGCAAATGAGGAATTGCATACTTGGTACAATACACTGTTCCCCAAAAATTAACATCCATCACTTTTCTCAAAACACTTGTTTCTACATCCACCAATAATGCTCTCATTGAAATGCCTGCATTATTTACCAGAATATCCAGTCTTGCAAATTTTTCAATTGTTTTATCAATAAGGTTTTTGCAATCTTCTTCTATGCTAACATCGGTTTTTACCGCTATACAGTTTTCTCCGGCAGGATCAAGTTCTCTTGCTATAGATTGAAGCTTATCCAACGATCGGGCAGCAAGTACAAGTTTTGAACCCTCTTTTGCAAATGCCCTGGCACATGCCAAACCTATACCCGATGAAGCCCCTGTAATAACAACCACTTTATCTTTCATAGTTTTTGCAGGATTTGAAATGAGATCAAATATAAAGTTTCCAAGGTAAACGAAAAAATTATGAAACAAACAGGAAAAGCTGAAACATTATATTTTCGTAAATAAGAACGATCCAAGGCTGTCTGAAAAGGCTTTGTGGGGCTGCCTCAAAAGTCCATCAAATAGTTAACCGCAAACGGGGTTGTCTCAAGCAGAAATTTATTACAACATTTCATGCAAAAGAATACAAACGAATGAAAACATATTTCAGGTTCCTGATTCATTTCAGATATCATATTTTGTTCATAAGTTTACAGGCAAATAATACTTATTGAATGTTAGCAAATCAGCCTCTTGCAGACCGTATGAGACCTGTTAATCTGGATGATTTCACAGGGCAGAATCACCTGGTAGGGAAAGGTGCAATCCTGAGGCAGTCAATTGAATCCGGAAAAATACCATCTTTTATACTTTGGGGACCGCCCGGCGTTGGTAAAACTACCCTGGCTAAAATAATTGCGAAGGTGTTGGATCGTCCTTTTCATGGTTTAAGCGCTGTAAATTCTGGTGTAAAAGATGTAAGAGAGACAATAGATAAGGCCAAAAAACAGCAATTTTTTGATGCACCTAATCCAATTTTGTTCATTGATGAAATTCACCGTTTCAGTAAATCACAACAAGACAGCCTGCTCGGGGCAGTTGAACAGGGTATAGTAACACTAATTGGCGCCACGACAGAAAATCCTTCGTTTGAAGTCATCTCTCCCCTCCTTTCCAGGTGTCAGGTTTACATTTTAAATCCTCTGAATAAAGCAGAACTGTTGGAAATATTGAACAACGCATTAAAAAAAGACATATTCCTGAAAAACTTAAATGTACAGATAAAAGAAAATGAAGCTCTCTTGCGATTTTCCGGTGGTGATGGCAGAAAATTGTTAAATATTCTGGAGTTGGTCGTTTCATCAAATGGTTCTGACACAAATAAAAAGATCATAATAACCAATAAGCTTGTTACTGATAAGCTGCAGGAAAACATCGCTTTTTATGATAAAAACGGAGAGCAACACTATGATATAATATCCGCTTTCATAAAATCGATACGGGGAAGTGATCCAAACGCTGCTGTGTATTGGCTGGCACGAATGGTAGAAGGTGGTGAAGATCCGAAATTCATAGCACGCAGACTTGTAGTTCTGGCAAGTGAAGATATCGGGCTTGCAAATCCAAATGCTTTGTTATTGGCAAATGCTTGTTTTGAAGCAGTGAACAAAATTGGTTGGCCGGAATCCCGGATCATTCTTTCTGAAGCAGCAATATACCTGGCAAATTCACCAAAAAGTAATTCTGCTTATAAAGCCATTAATGAAGCTCAAAAACTGGCGGGTGAAACCGGAGACCTTCCTGTTCCTTTGCATCTCAGAAATGCACCCACATCCCTGATGAAAGAATTGGGATATGGAAAAGAATACAAGTATGCCCATGAGTTTGAAAGTAACTTCATAGATCAGAATTATCTTCCTGATGACCTTGCAGGAAAAATACTATATGATCCACAGGAAAATCCCGCCGAACAAAAATTTCTTGACCGGTTGAAGAAATTATGGAATAAGAGATACAGATACTGACCTTCTTCTTACTTTGTTTTTACAAGCTTTATATGTCCCAGTGACTTATTATCCATAGAAACGTCCAACATATATAAACCGGCAGGCAAATTTGCTTCATCTGTCCAGCGAAGCTTATAACTGCCCCCTCTCATATAACTGTCAAAGAAAATATCAACCACCTGCCCGTTGATATTGACAATCTGAATTTTCAAATTTCCATGATCCGGTACATAGATATCAAGTTTGAACTCATTTTCAAATGGATTGGGATATACATGAAGACTGGCAAAACTCTCGTCGATTTGCTGAACCTCGATGTCGGATGGGTATTCTGTGACCGGGTAATAAAGGTTGTCAATATTATCATCGACCCATGCAATTCTCTGAGAGAGCCATGATTTGAAGTAATCAATTTCGTCTTCGTAATTGGTTACATGGTAAGGCCAGTATTGCTGAAAAACATATTTGTCGATAACAGGCCAGATATAATAATTCCTGGCAATGGGTTCAGCCAGAGTAAGTGCCAATGAGTCAATCATTTCCATAACCGAATTTTCATTAAGCACAGTTTCCCTCAATTCAAACCACCTGTCTTCAAACCGATCGACAAGATCCGGATCCTCAAAAAGCCTCTGAATATCAAACCAATGATTATCAGGGTAATCAAATTGCCATTCGTCATATACATATCCATTTTGCCATGGTGAATTACCAAATGCCAGGTCAAAATCCCAAATGGGACCGAATTTAATTCTCGGATCGTTATCATCCCTGTCTTTATACATGTACGAACTCATGGCATAGGCATCACAATTTTTAGCAAATTCAGTAATTACTACATAGTCAATAAGGGTTGACTCATCAATATATTTTTTGTAACCCGTTTCCGGATCAAGGCCGGCATTTGAATGCAATACGCTTTTATAGTAATCATAATGTTCGGTAATATAGGCTTCCTGCTCCGGCTGTAAATCATCCTCGTTCGGATAAGAAATCTGAATATACCTTGAATCAGGCTTGTCATGTTTGAAAATATAGCCTCCGGTCAAATCGATCCCTGAAATTTCGTCAGGATTCAATCGGGCAATATCTACCCTGTTGTTATCTCTTTTTATCTTTTCCACCAGAGAATACAAACCAACGTATTGACCATTCAGAATGACCTCGCAAAATTGAGTTCGTGGTGCCCATTGTCCGGTAAGGCTGCTAAGGTAATATATCAAAGGATTTCTGAACTGACTTTTATCTGCCCAGGGGCCAAATAGTATCCAATCACTCTCACTGGGCATACCAAGCAAGGCTATATTTGTATCTTCATCAAATTCATCCCTGAAATCAAAATCATAGGAACGCTTTGGAAAGTAAGCTGAAGACTGGCCTCTGACCTCTATTTCAACCGGCCCGTAATACACATTGCAAGAGTCAGTTGGTTTGTTGTAAGCTCCTTCTGTATTTGCAATTATACCCATGTGAGCAATGGTTTCGATCCTTGATACCCTGATTCCGTGTTCGTCTGATTCGATAATCACTATCGGTAATTTTGTAGAATCAAGATCTACTTGCCTTTTGTATCTGCAGGCGCCATCGTAAATATTGTAATAATCAGTATTGCTGAAATCAAAAACATTCATTACGTAAAAAAGATCCGATCCGCCAATGCTGTCATTAAGTACATGCACTGCCATGGAGTTTGTTCCTGAAACCAGGCATGTATCAAGAATAGTCGAGTCAATATACCAGCCCAGAATCGGGGCTGTCTTGTTGTATTCAGGTTCATGACCGCGGTTTGACAGATCATTGAAAGCGGGATATTTCAGATCATCATCAACATTCACCCTGAGGATTTCTTTTCCGTTCAGGTATGCTATGTATCCGTCATCGTAATCTGCAAGAAAACTCATGATATTGAATGCATCCGGATCGGCAAGGTCGAATTCATACCGTAGATATAGAGATTGTGCCTGATCACTAATAATGACATTATAATCAGTACTTCCATAACCTATTAAACCGGTATCAACCGGCCATGAAGAGTCATCATAACCAGGCAGATACCAGTTGGCATCCGGCTCCGACTGAGCAGCAAAATATTTGAATGGAGTAGAAATATAGTTGATAATATAGTCCTGCGAATAGAGATTCAGTATCATTGCAAATGAAATTACCGTGCAAGTGATAATTGGAACATGTTTTTTCATACCTGTTTTTCAAATTGTTCTGATTATAATACAAATATCATTACAATTGCACTTAACGAAGCATAAATATTGTCCTTTCATACTCATGTCACACGCAACTGTGAAAGAACAAATTTATCATTATTTTATAGTTTTCTTTACTGCATGGACTTAAATAAGCTATGAAATAAGTAATTTCACTGCTGCAATCATCAATTTTCACGAAATGAATATCAATGAATTAAAAAGTTCCCAGTTCTTCTTAATTGCAGGTCCCTGTGTTGTTGAAAGTGAGGATATATGTTACGAAGTGGCTTCAGCAATAAAAAATATTTCATCTGAACTGGGCATAAAATATGTCTTTAAAGCTTCCTACCGAAAAGCCAATCGATCGCGATTGGATTCTTTTGCAGGCATCGGAGATGAGAAAGGATTGAAAATACTCGGAGATATAAAAGAAAAATACCAGCTTCCGGTTACCACAGATATTCATTCTGCAAATGAAGCTGCCATGGCTGCTGAATATGTTGACATAATCCAAATACCGGCTTTTTTAAGTCGACAGACTGATATACTGGTTGCGGCTGCAAAAACAGGCAAAATTGTCAACATTAAGAAAGGACAGTTCCTGGCACCTGCCTCTATGATATTTGCAGCCAATAAAGTAGTAGAATCAGGCAATAAAAACATTCTTCTTACCGACAGGGGAACTATGTTCGGATACGGTGACCTTATTGTTGATTACAGAGGGATTGTTGAGATGAAAAAACTCGGATACCCTGTTGTACTGGATATAACACATTCACTGCAGCAGCCTAATCAGGCCAGCGGCGTTGCCGGAGGCCTTCCTGATATGATTGAAACCATTGCAAAAGCAGGTATAGCTGTTGGAACGGATGGAATTTTTTTGGAAACACACCCAAATCCTTCCAAAGCAAAATCCGATGGTGCAAATATGCTTCCCCTGTCCCGGGTGAGAGAACTGCTGGTGAAACTGAAAAAAATCAGATCGGCAATTAATGAACTGTAAATCGTTGGATACTAACGTATTTATTGTATAACATCCTTGTTTTTAAGGATTTCCTCCTAAGAAAATTGCTATATCAAATGATTTCACTATATTTAACACCTGGTAACCCTAACGATTTGGCCCATATTTTCAGAAAGCTTGCACTGTTTAAACTCATTGCAAGCTTTCTTATTTTAACCTGAGTTCGAAATATACAACATCTATAATTTCATTGCTTAGCTATCATTTTTGCGGTATTTCAGTGAAAACCATACCTTGCAGAGAATTGATAATCTGAAATTGTACCGAACACACACCATTCTATAAACTGGTCTTATCATTTTTAGTACCACTAAGTCAATGCGACTTCGAAACAGTAAACCTTCTTCCGTAAAAAACGCGGAATTTGCCATAGTTGCGCGTAAACTCAGAATTCATTTCATTCCTGGCTAAATAAGAATCGACAATCAGGGAAATTCCAAAATAAGATTTTTCACTGTTGTATCCCAATGCCAATCGCAAATGAGAATGTGTAGAGGGTTTGATTTTACTTTCCAAAACATTGTCAAGGAAATCCTTCGCGGTAAATGCCTGCATTGAAACGCCAATCATCAATGTACCATTGATGAAAACATGTTTTTTAATAACAAAAGTATGTGTATAACCAAAAGAACCTCCGAGGTTAAAGGTTGCAAGATTTGTCAGACTATCAAATAAAGGATATGTGGTTTGTAATATATCCGGAACAAGACTGGAATCTGCACTCACTGCATATAAGGAGAAATAAGCGGCAGCCAGCATAGAACCTGCACTATGTTTTTGCCACTCGGTATTCCCGTAGGCTGCCCGGAATGAAAACTTTTTATGATTGAAGGTATAGATGGCCCCGGAACTGAAATTAAAGGTACTTATATCTGGTCTGATAATAACAGAGTCTTTAATACTCCAGCCGGAATAATAATCGTCCACATTCTGCCAGTAAAATCCTTCATATCCCGATAAGCTCAAAAACAAAACCATACGACTTGTATACAAATCCACCTGCAAGTCAATGCTTCTGGTATCGCCGTAAATATCATTGTCCTTATTTACGAATCCAAAATTAAATGCAGCTCCTATGCCGGCCCATTTGTAGTTAAATCCCAAACCCAGATTAAAGTTCTCATTTGGTTTAAACTGGATCAGATTCTCTTTCTCTGAATCTTTCATTTCAAATGCATTGAACTTATTGATCCCATATAGGTACAGGGACAATTTGTCTTTTAGTGAAGTGTAGTAAACCGGCAGATTAACTGTTACTGTGTCATTTTGTTGAGAATGAATAATCGAGACATTTAACATGAAAACAACCAACGTATATATATTGATTCTCAAAACCAAGGAATTATTAATTATCAATAAAAACCAGTATATTTCACAACTGTTAAAATAATAAATATAACAACTTTATCACAAAACATCCTTCATTCCAAAATGTCAGATAATATACAAAGTCATTTTATACAACTATGCTTTTGTTTACAGAGCTTTTAAATAATAATCCTTATACTAAACATAACCTGAAAATGAAATTGTAACCGTTCATACAACATTTCCGTTAAATAAAGCAATTCAGAAAATATACATTCTGATCAGAAAAAAAGATAGTATTATATTTATCCTATATTCACTAATTAAAATAAGCCTCCGGCTTATGTTTATCAGTAAAAATAACTTTCATCCTATAAACGCTATTTGAAAATCTAATTATGAAAAGATCCATTGTTACATTGTTTGTTTTCTTTGTTCTTTTGCTATCTGTTATTGGAAAGCCTCCTGTTAAATTCGGTAAAATCGATATTGAAGATCTTAAAATGGAGGTTTATGATCTTGATACAAGTGCTCCGGCTATTGTATTATGCGATTATGGCAGATTCAACAGCACAACTTTTGATTTCGTTAGGATTTTACGAATAAAGATCCTTAAAAAAGAAGGATTTAGCTGGGGTAATAAACTTTTTCCAGGTTCGCAAAAAACAGCCATCCGGGGGAAGACATACAATCTTGTAAACGGCGAAATTATTACCGATAAATTAAAATCCGAATCTATATACAGAGAGAGAATTACAGATGATTATTATAGAATGCGCATTGCAATGCCCAATGTGAAAGTCGGATCAGTAATTGATATTGAGTTCACATTTCCGGGTATCCCGTTCATTTGGTATTTTCAGCAAGTAATTCCGGTAAAATGGAGTGAATTGATTATTGAAAGCTCGCCTTATATTGATTTTCGTAAGAATTTTTATGGCTTTGAAAACCTGGATGTCAATACTGATACCAGGTGGATAGCAAAGAATATGCCTGCTTTTAAAAAAGAACCGTATACCAATTCGATAGAAAATTACATAACAAAATTTGAATTTGATATACTTTCAATTTCTTTTCCCGGATATTATAAAAGTTTCACAACTTCATGGGATGCAGTTGCTAACCTACTGGATAAAAGTGATTACTTTGGAAAAGCAATAGATGGCAATATTTTTTTAAATAGAATAGCAAAAGAAATTGAATCAAGCTGTACATCTGACATTGATAAACTTAAATCTGCATGTGATAGTATAAAGAAAGTGAAATGGAATGAAGATGAAAGATTATTGACTTCAAATAATCTGTATTTAATATACAATAAAGAAATTGGCAATTCAGCCGATATAAATTTGATGCTTGTTTCTCTTTTAAATAAGCTGGATATTCCAGCCTTCCCCGTTGCAATGAGCACGCGGAAAAATGGTTTATTACCCTATTATCCCACATTGGAAAAGCTTAATTATGTTATTGCTTGTGCAAAGTTGCATGATGAAACATATTTTCTGGATGCAACAGAAGAACTAATGCCTTATGATTTTCTCCCGGAGAGATGTCTTAACTACCGAGGTATTTTGATCCAGAATGATAAGGGATCACAAATTGAAATTAAATCACCTGGTGAAAGAAAGGAAGCAGCTGCCTATATGCTGAATCTGAATGATGATTTGACCTTATCCGGAAATGCCGAGTATATACGTCATGAATATTGTGCATTTGATTTCAGAAAAGACTATCAACAATTCAATAGCGAAGACGATTTTCTTGAAAATATTGAAAATGAAAATCCGGGACTTAGAATACATGACTTTACTATAGAAAATCTTGATAGTATTTCTTTGCCTGTGAAGGAAAAATATGAAATCGAAGTAGTAAACTCGGTTACTGCGATCAATAATATGCTCTATTTTAATCCTTTATTGTTTGATTCAATGAAAGAAAATCCATTCAAGGTTGATCAAAGAAAATACCCGGTGGATTACGCACTGTGTGAAGACAAAACATATTTATACAATTTTATTATTCCGGACGGTTATGAAATTGTTGAATTGCCGGAATCAGTTATTATAAAGTTGCCTGGTAAAGCTATTCAGGCTACTTTCAATGTTACACATTTGGACAATAAAATTACAGTATTCTACAGGTTCAACATCAATAAGGAAATATTTGTTTCAACCGAATATCAAGTATTAAAAGAATTTTATAATCAACTTATTAAGAAACATGCTGAATTTATTATTCTTAAAAAGATATAAGGTAACTGTACCAAAATCTGTTTCTCTTTTTCTCTTATTATTATTGGGAACCTCTCTAAATGCCAAAGAAATAAAATACCGGGTAAGTGATATTCCTCAGGAATTAATGAATAATGCTGATGCAGTTATCCGAAACTATGAACTTGATTTCGAATTGAAATCAATTGAGAGCGCCACCATGAAAGTCACTTATGCAATAACAATCTTAAATAATAATGCAATTGAAAAATCATATTTCATGGAGTATTATGACAGGTTTTCAAAAATTAATCACATAAGCGGCAAAATCTATCAAGAAAACGGAGAATTACTGAGGAAAATACCCAACGACAAAATTGTTGATTATAGCGCCATATCCAAATATACGGTTTATAATGACAATCGTGTTAAATATATAGATCCTGAAACCAGAACAATTCCTTTTACAGTTGAATATACGTATGAAAAGGATTTAAAGGGACTTCTGTTTTTGCCTGTCTGGATCCCAAATTATGATTTTGATATATCTGTTGAAAAAAGCAGGTTTACCGTCAGTGTACCGTTTGATCTTTCATTCAGATATTATGAGCAAAATATTCATTCAACAGTCTATATTGTAAATACCCCTGACTATAAAACTTACACATGGAAAGCGGAAAAGCTTAAAGCAATAGAAAGTGAACCCTACTGTTTGCCTTTTGGAGAATATGCCCCCATCGTATACACTGCACCCAATGATTTTAGTTTTGATAAATATAATGGTAACGCAGAAACATGGTTGGATTTTGGACTCTGGGTAAATAAGTTAAATTCCGGTAAAGAAAAACTTCCAGTCGAAACGATTAACTTAATTCAAGATATGGTTAAAGATATTGCGGAAGATGAAGAAAAAGTTAAAATCGTTTATCAATACCTTCAGGATAATACCCGTTATGTAAGTATTCAGGTCGGAATTGGAGGATGGCAACCATTTGAAGCTGAAATAGTTGACAAGTTGAAATACGGAGATTGTAAGGCCTTAACAAATTATATGAAAGCTCTTTTAAACGCAGCCGGTATTCGTTCTTTTTATACACTTGTCAATGCCGGAAAGGATGCTTCACGAATGTTTACTAAATTTCCCTCCTCTCAATTTAACCATGCATTTCTATGCGTACCATTAGAGAATGATACAATGTGGCTTGAATGTACAAGTCAACACTTGCCCTGTGGTTTTTTAGGGACTTTTACTGACGATCGTAATGTCTTATTGATAACTGAAGATGGTGGAAAAGTAACTCACACACCAACCTATACATCCGGTAATAATAAGCAAATCAGAACTGCAAAAGTCACTCTGACTGATGATGGTTATGGCTCAGCAACACTTTCTAATAAATATCATGGAATATATTATAATGACTTATTACCTATACTTTACAACGATGAGCATGATAGAAAAAAATTAATGTACCAAAGAATAAACATTCCATCGTATCATTTAATTCATTTTAAACATAATCAGATCAGAGAACGCATCCCTTGTGTTGAAGAGACAATTGAAGTTCAATTAATGAATTATACAACCTCTATGGGGAACCATATATTAATACCACTAAATTTGCAAACTAAAAGCGAACCTCTTCCCAGAAAAAGAGAGCAAAGATTATCTGACATATTTGTAAGAAGAGATTATATTGAAATTGATACAGTTATTTATACAATTCCTGAAAATTATTCCATTGAAGGATTGCCTGAAGACAATAAATTCACATCTGATTTTGGAGAATATAGTAGTAAGGTCTATTCGGATGGCTCACAGATCTGGTATTATCGTTTCCTGAAAATAAATAAGGGAACATATCATAAAAACAGATACCAGGAGTTTTGTAATTTTTTTGATAAAATATCGGTCTGTGATAATGTCAAAGCAGTATTGGTGAATAATTAGCCTGATTAGAAACAATCACGCAATGAGTGGAATCGCCAGCTTTTAATCATACTTAATAATACTTTTTCTGTAATTATTTAATTTACTTTACATAAACAGTAAATGAAATTTATGTGTAAAGTATGTACTCTATTGGTAGTATTATTCTTTCTGTTATGCTCATATACAAATCAGGATATTGACTATGAATTAAACAAGACCAGTCAGGCAAGTATTTTTAAACGAAATAAAAAAGTTAGCCTAAAAAGCTCAGAAGGAAAAGCTTGCGAATACAAAGCAAGCCTGATTGGATCATGTAATTTATCCGAAAACTCAAAAATCAACAGGTTTGAACTTGTGAACAGGCATAATATTATCCACTCAGACATTGATCCCCTGAATTCTCTCACTGTCGGAAATGGCGAATTTGCATATACAGTTGATATTACAGGCATGCAAACCTTCCCTGAGTTTTATGAGAAAGGTATTCCCCTGGGAACCCAGTCACAATGGGGCTGGCATTCATTTCCGAATCCTGATGATTATACTCTGTCGGATGTTATTAAAATGTACTGGGCAGGAAATGATTCGGTCCCATACATATATCAATTCACAACAGCCAATGAAGAAAGAAAGAACAAAGCTTCTCAATGGCTGCGTGAAAATCCTCACCGGTTGCATCTGGGATTGATCGGATTGGAAATCTATGCAAATGATACTATTCCAATGGCTATTTCCGATATTGAAGATCCGATTCAGGAATTGAATCTGTGGAAGGGTGAAATTATCAGCAAATTTAAAATAGAGCATACACCTGTTAAAGTTATAACATACTGTCACCAGGATATGGATTTGATTTCATTTCGCATCGCATCTGATATATTGCTGACAGGAAAGATGAAAATAAAAATCCGGTTCCCTTATGCCACGCATGAGAAGTTCAGCACTGCATACGATCTGCTTCGAGCCGATAAGCACACAACAGCAATCTCAGAGGAAACAAGGAACAGTGTTTTATTTGAAAGGACACTGGATAACGATAGGTATTATGCACACTTTAATTGGAGTAATAAAGCCACCATTGAGAAAACAGAAAATCATGAATATTACATTGTACCGGTCGACAATGATACTATTTTCGAATTCAGTTGTCATTTTTCAAAAGAAAAAACAGACAACAGGCTTCCCGGATTCGATCAAACAAAAAAAAACAATGAAGTTCGCTGGAAGCAATTCTGGAATAACGGAGCAGCCATAGATTTTTCCGAATGTACCGATCCAAGAGCATTTGAACTGGAACGCAGAGTCATTTTATCTCAATACCTGACAAAAATTCAATGCAGCGGTTCGCTTCCTCCGCAGGAAACCGGTCTGATTTACAACAGCTGGTATGGCAAGTTCCACCTGGAAATGCACTGGTGGCACAGTGCTCATTTCATTCTCTGGAACAGGGCAGATCATATGGAACAACAGATGGAATTTTATAACCACATTTATAAGCAGGCAAAGGGTATGGCCGAAAGACAATGTTATGATGGTGTAAGATGGCCAAAAATGATTGGCCCTGAAGGCAGGGAAAGTCCCAGCACTATTGGTACATTCCTGATCTGGCAGCAACCTCATATTATCTACTTCTCAGAGCTGCTTTACAATTATTATAACCAGGACCAAACGGTTCTTCAGAAATACAAGAGCCTGGTATTTGCTACTGCCGATTTTATGACTTCTTATGCAAGAATGGATAGCAGCAAAAACCGCTATGTTTTAGGTCCGGCTTTGATTCCTGCACAGGAGCATTTTGAACCTGAGAATACAATAAATCCCATATTCGAACTGGCATACTGGTATTGGGCTCTACAAACTGCACAGAAATGGCGGGAAAGGCTGAACATGGAAAGAGACAAAAACTGGCAGAACATTCTGGAAAAACTCGCCGACTTACCCGTACAGGATAGTCTGTATCTTTTTACGGAAAACACCCGGGATTCTTATCGCAATGCTGAGTACCTGACGGATCATCCCATTGTGCTGGGTGTTTTGGGATTTTTGCCCGAAACGAAAAAGATCGACAAGGAAATCCTGAGCAACACTCTGGATAAAGTACTGGCAGATTGGGACTGGAATACAACCTGGGGTTGGGACTTTCCTCTGGCGGCCATGTGTGCAACACAATTAAACAAACCCGAACTGGCAATTGATCTGCTTATGATGGATAGTCCGAAAAACACATACCTCATAAATGGCCATAACTACCAGGATGAAATACTAACAATATACCTTCCCGGCAATGGAGGATTATTAAGTGCCATTGCACTGATGTGTATCCGTAATGGTTTTCCTGAAGACGGTAAGTGGGAAGTTAAATATGAGAATTTCTTATCTATTCACTTAAATGACTAAATCTGGATTGTTATGAAAAACTATGCTTTCTTTTTGATCATGTTATGTTCGTCATTTCTTTTCAACAGGTACCAGAAAGATGAACTTGTTAAAATTTCTCAAAACGAGGAAGACGGATATGTAATTTTGACCGTATTGCCGGAAAATAGTGAAACACCTGTTCTGTTTTCAGTGGATAATACAAATAAAACAGGTGCGATATTTTTTGAAACTTCTGAGGGAAAAAGCTGGTTAAAAGGTGAACCGCTTGAAATCAATTCCGGGAGTGATAATTTCCAGGGGGTATGGAAAATTGAAGAAAGAACAGTGTATGTCCGTTTTCAGGAAAACAACGGAAAGTGCACGTTTTGTTTTGAGGCCAATCCTGCAGATGGGATATATAAATGGGGAATGAACATCGCCGCATCAGAAAAAGAGTATTTTACAGGTTTATTTGAGAGAGTGGTGGATGGAGATCAAAAAGAGTCCTGGAAAAAAGGGATTTCCGAGGCTATGGATCTGCGAGGACAGGAAGCAGATATGATTATTAAACCTACCCTTTCTTTATACTGTCCCTTCTATCTTTCCTCCCTGGGATACGCTCTGTTCATAAATGGTTACTGGCCGGGGCACTATGATATTTGCAAATCAAATCCGGATCTGGTGAGTATTGAATTTGAAGGTTCATCCATAAGCGGAGTTATTTATACATCTGATACGCCTGCAGAAATTGTTAAAGCACATTCCTTGCATGTTGGACCAACCATCGTGCCTCCCAAATGGGCATTTCTTCCCTGGAGGTGGAGAGACAATCATACGAATCTTGATACCTATTACGACAGTACACCGGCAGGTGCTCCGTACAATAGTATGGTCGTTGAGGATATTTTAATGATGGAAGCCCTTGATATCCCATGCAGCGTATATTGGGTAGACAGGCCATGGGCCGTTGGTACGCATGGTTATGCCGATTTTGAATGGGATCCGGATCGATTTCCTGAAGCAGAAAAAATGATAGAATGGATCCATTCGAAAGATATGAAATTTCTATTGTGGATAGCACCCTGGGTAACAGGAGATATGAAAACTATAGCAGAACAAAAAGGATATTCACTGCCTATGAAAAACACACACCATAATGTGGATTCCTCAAATGCAGCACTTCTCGATTTTACAGATCCTGATGCATGCGAATGGTGGCAGATCAATGGTATTGAGAAAATGCTAAAACAGGGTGTGGATGGATTTAAACTTGACCGATCTGAAGAAACAGTTCCTGAAACCAGGGATATTGTACTTCACGATGGCAGAACATCGCGGGAAGTAAGAAATGAATATCCTGTACTATATGTTAAAACAGTACATGAAAGTTGTAAAAAAATACATGGTAACGATTTTGTGTTGATTCCGCGGGCCGGGTATACGGGAAGCTCCCGGTATAGTGGATTCTGGGGGGGAGATATCGGATCACCACCTGAAGGTTTGCGTGCCGCTATTATAGCTGTTCAACGAAGTTCGATTCTTGGATTTCCCATCTGGGGTTCAGATATTGGCGGATACTGGCAGGGAGATCTGGATCGGGAGATCTGTGCCCGTTGGCTGGCATTCGGTTGCTTTAATCCTATTATGGAATTCGGACCAACCGAGGACAGGGCACCATGGAATATGGACACTGAACCCCGGTATGATACTACCCTTATCGCTATATGGAGACTGTATGCAAAAATTCATACATCTCTGGCAGATTATTCACACAATCTTGCTAAAGAAGCCAATAAAACAGGAATGCCTATAGTAAGGCCATTATTTCTCGAATTTCCGGAACAAAAAGAATGCTGGAACGACTGGCAGACATTTTTATATGGCCCCGATATTCTGGTATCAGCAATTTGGCAAAAAGGCATTGCAAAACAATCCGTTTATCTTCCGGCAGGATGCAAATGGAGAGATGCATGGAATACCAATAGGTTATATGATGGCGGACAATATTTAGAAGTCAAAACGCCAATCTATAAAATCCCCGTCTTCCTGCGTGAAAATTCAGAAATCGAGCTTGGGGATCTGAATACTTTGTACCTTGAATCTTTGAAATTAGCAAGTGAAATTCCAAATCTTCAAAAACTCGAAAACATTCACTTTAATGAAAACTGATTATCGGTTCATCTGAGAAAGACACTTTATAAACCATTGACTAAATTCTATTTCTTACTGTAGAATTATGAGAAAGATTTTGTAAATTCATATTGTCGCATCAATTGCTTTATTCAAAATAGGTCAAATATCTGAATGAAAGAAGATTACAGTAAATACAAAGATCTTTTTGATACAATGGATATGGGTGTTGTATACCAGGATGACAAAGGAAATATCATTGAAGTAAATCATGCTGCTCAAAAAATCCTTGGATCTGTAAAAAAGGAACTCATTGGTATTCATTTTTTATCCACTGAATTTAAAGCCCGGAAAAAAGACGGTACAATACTTCCTGTGAATGAACAACCTGCATTGTTAGCATTAACCACGGGCAAAAAAGTCAGTAATGTTGAAATACAAGTTTACATCAGCAAACAAAAGCAATACAAATGGATCAATATATGTTCAGTACCTGAGTTTAAAAAAGGAAGCCAAAAACCTTTCAGGGTATTTTCAACAATTCGGGATATAACAACAAGAATAAATCATGAAGAACAGTTAAAACTAACTCATTTTGGGATCAATCATTCTCTGATTGCCATAACACAGGTGGACGACAATGGAAATATTTATTATGCTAACCATCAGGCATGTAAGAATCTTGGATATACTCACAACGAAATTACCAAGCTCAAAATATGGGATATCGATCCAAATCTTGATACGGAAAAATGGAAAGTACATCGAGAACATACACGAAAACAAGTCAATACAATCATAGAAACAACACAAAAAAGAAAAGACGGCAGTATATTTCCCGCTGAGGTAGTCATTAATTTTTTTAAGTTCGGAAACCGAACTATCTCATTCTCATTCTCAAAGGACATTACGGAACGTAAAAAATATGAAAAAGAACTGAAGGAAAACGAAGAAAAATTCCGTACTCTGCTGAATAGTCAGAATGATGCTATATTCCTGTATCCATATAATGAAAGAAAAATTGAAAAGTTCACTGAAGTCAATGATATTGCCTGTGAACGTTATGGTTATTCCAGAGAAGATTTTCTGAAACTTACCATAGAAAACATTACTGAGGCAGATGACATCAAAAAAAACAATTTTCCTGAACAAAATAAAATATTACAACAAGGTAAAAATTTAGTAATTGAAACAGAAAACATTAAAAGATCCGGAGAACATTTTCCGGTTGAAATCAGCTCAGATCTCATCAAAATCAAGGATAAACAATATATTCTGTCTGTTGTAAGAGACATTACAACACGTAAAAAATCAGAAGAAGCATTGCGCGAAAGCGAAGAGCGATTCAGAAGGATCTTTGAAGAAGGACAATTTGGGATCACCATTGCCGGTCCTGATTTTAAATTTATAGATGCTAATCCTGCATTTTGCAAGATGATAGGTTATACGCTGAATGAATTGAGAACAAAAACGTTTGCAGATATTACACATCCCGACAGAGTAAATGATGACAGAAAAAAAGTCATCGCATTATCGCAGGGAAAAATAAAGCAGATCAAGGTTGAAAAAGAATATATCAGAAAGAACGGACAGGTACTCTGGGGCAGCCTGATATCCACTGTTATTCTCAATGAAAAAGGCAACGTACTTTACTACCTGGCAATGATACAGGATATAACGGACAAGAAGAAAACGGAGAAGATGTTGCAAAACCAAATGAAAGATTACCAATCACTGAGTGAAGATTATATGCTGCAAAACGCGGAACTGATTGAAAGTCTTGAAAGAATAAACAAGATCAATACTGAACTGGAAGAAGCAAAAGAGAAAGCCGAAGAAAGCGATCGTTTAAAAACTGCTTTCCTTGCGAATATGAGCCATGAAATCCGAACTCCCATGAATGGCATTATCGGATTTTCTGAATTGTTGAGAAATCCTGAACTTACAAAATCTGAACAACAGAAGTTCATTGATGTTATCCAACAAAGTGGTGATCGTATGGTCAATATCATTAACGATCTGATTGAAATTTCAAAGATCGAAGCCGGGCAAATGGAAATCAGACTGGAAGAAACAAATTTAAATGAATTGCTTAACAACCTGTATACATTCTTTCTCCCTGAAACAAATAGCAAAAAATTAAACTTAGCATTCGACCGGAATTTATCGGATAAGGAGATAACAATTATTACAGATAAAACAAAATTGACACAAATACTGTCCAATCTGATTAAAAATTCCGTAAAATATACAGAGGAAGGCCAGATAAACTTTGGTTACTCAATCAAAAAGAAATACCTGGAATTCTATGTTAAAGATACCGGGATCGGGATCAGTCCGAATATGCTTACCAAGATATTTGAACGTTTCAGACAAGCCGATTTATCTGATACCAGACCATACGAAGGTGCGGGACTGGGATTGTCGATCTCAAAATCCTTTGTTGAAATATTGAAAGGAAAAATATGGGCCAATTCAGAAACCGGAAAAGGCTCGACTTTCTATTTTACTTTGCCCTATATCAGAGCAATAGAAGAAGGTGAAACAAAAGAAAAGGATGAATCCCCCGGATCCGGATCACTAAAAGGAAATACGGTATTAATTGTCGAGGATGATCAAACCAGTTTATTCCTTGTAAAAGAAGTAATGAAACAATTGGGTATACAAACTCTTGTTGCCAGTAATGGAGAACAGGCTGTTGATATCGTCAGACAAAACATGAATATTGATCTTGTATTGATGGATATTAAAATGCCTCTTATGAATGGTTATGATGCAACGAAAAAAATCAAAGAACTAAAACCTCAATTGCCGGTAATAGCCCAAACTGCTTATGTATCTCCGCTTGATAGGCAAAAATCAATGAATGCCGGCTGCGATGACTATATTGCAAAACCTATCAGCAAAGATACTTTACTGAATATCATCCAAAAATACCTGTAAACTGTTCTTCTTGCTATTGTTTGTTATCGTATATCTGAATGCAAGCTGAACAGTGTTTTTGTTGACTTATCAGTCAGTCATATATTTTTTCAGTAACTCGAGCATCTTTCTGTCCAGCTTATGTCCTTTGTAACTTTCATATTTTACATCCGGACGATTGCTGTTCATTATGCCAAAATCTCCTTTAAGATTCCACAAAGCATGCCCCCACCCTGCTTCTTTCCAAAGGGAAAGCAGATCTTCCATCCATGCCAAGGCAACATGATGAGGTGTCTTATTATAACAACCCCATTCCCCGACATGAACCTGTACTCCTTTATCTACTAAAGGTTGCCATCTGTTTATCAGGTTTTCTTTAAGATATTTTTTATCGTATATTTTCCCATCGTTACCTTTAAGAGGCCACGTAGGAACATTAAATGTTTGAAATGTATCCTCCGGTACCCATTTGGCAGTATAATGACTTACACTCATCGGATCATATCCCCTTGTACTTTGTACAACATTCAAATTAACAATACCATACACAGGGGTTCTTCCCACATCTTTGCCATCAGCAACAATTAATCTTTCAGGATCTTTTTCGCGAATCCCCTCAACCAGTGCTTTAACCACTTCAATATAGCGGGTTTCCTCTTTCAGATGAGGGGGTTCATTGATCAGATCAAAACTTAACCGTTCGCTTGATATCCCTTTGTATCTTTCGGCAAAAAGCTTCCAATGGTGAACAACTGCATCCAGAGCTTTTTGCATATTTGCCTCACTATCATGAAATAAATCAAATGGTTCCAAATCGCCCCTGTTAATACAGTACCCGGGGACTCTGTGCATATTCAAATTAATGTGTATTTTGTACTGCTTACCGAACTCAACAACCTCATCAATGTCTTTGAATATTTCTTCATCGATTGCATACCAGTCATCAACTCTTGCCCAATTCCAATAGGACATTGGTATCCGGGCAAAATCAAATCCCAACTCAGCCATAATCTCAAAATCTTCTTCCTGAAATCGTTTTCTGGGACCCATACCACTGAATTTGGCAAGAAGATTAAATCCCCGGTATTTTGAATATTTTGCCATAGTATTAACAGGCTGATTACAAGAGATGAAAGAAAAACCGGCAACTAAACCAGAACTTAATGTACCTGTTGTTTTGATAAAATCTCTTCTGTCCATAAATCCAATTATTTTCAAAGGTTATGAATTATTTAAATATACTAAATCGTAATGATTTTTAATAGTAAGTTTATAAATTACTGTAAATGTACCACTTATGAATTAAGTTTTCTTCAAAAGAAAAATTGTATTACATTTGGCCACCTGAAATACAAAATAGTTAACAAATGGGTAAAGGCGATAAAAAAACAAAAAGAGGTAAAATCATTAATGGTTCTTACGGAGTCAGAAGAAGAAGGAAAAAGGCAAAAACAAAAAAGTCAACATTAATTTCTTCAAATAAAGTATCTCGGAAAAAAGTTACTCCAAGGAAAACCGCACCTAAGAAAGAGGAAGTTGTAATTGAAAAATCTATAGCACAGGAGGAAGTAAACGAAGTGCAAACACAGGAGCAACAAGAGGTAAAGAAAGCGCAGGAAGAAGTGCAGGAAAAAAACCAGGAAGAAAAACCTGTAGGTGAAAAGCAGAAAGAAGAAAAAACAGGGAAAGAAACAGATAAGCAACCTGATACAAAAAAAGTCAGACCGGCAGAAGAAAAGGAAATAGTAAAAAAAGAACCCGGCACAGAAAAAATAAAAGCATCTGATAAATCCGAAGAAAAGCCCGGAAAAAAAGAAGAAGAGTCCGAAAAAGCAAAAAAGGCAGAAAAAAAAGTCAAAGATAAAAAACAACCAAAAAAGCCTGTAACCAAGCCAAAAGCTAAAACCAAAAGTGACGAAAAGAAAAATCTTACCGAAGTAAAAAAAGAAGGAGATAAATCATAGGAAGTCGTGGTGAAATCGGCTAAAAACCGAAAATAAGGCCTAGAGATCTTACTTAGGATGAAGAGAAGACTGAGGAAGAATGGTATATTAATTATACACGTTAATTGGAATTGCCGCCTCGGTTCAAGCAGCATTTTTTACATATAAATAAATTGATATTTGCGAGCTATTTATGACAGGCAGCAATGTATAATGTTATTTATTAAAACATAGATTAATTAAAAACTGCACAATTTATTTTGGTATATTATTTTTAATATAAGGTTTCAATTTTTTTGCCGGATTAATGTTTAAACTTGTTTCAAGCAATTTTTCAGCCTCAATGCGCCTCGTTTTTTTCAAAGATTTACAGTTGTCATTATTGCTATTGTACTCAGGCACCAATTCCCTGAAAAATTCGACAACTTCTTGTTTCGATAAACGATAAAGGTTAAGATTTTTCATTTTATACTCTGAATAAAATACAATTACAGAATCTTCAGCAATAACAATCAATCCCTCTTTTGTGGTATTGAATGTATCCACTGAAATTCAATACCTGATATAAAAAAAAACCGGAAAATTCAGAGTAAATAAACTGAAAATCCGGTGAAGACAATCCTGGTTTTGAAAATCAGACCTCCTTTACGGATAAGGTAGTTCCGGTAAAAGTATGTTTATATCGTGATCCAACTATTATCAATTCATCATTTGTATAGTGAATTCACAGATTAAAAGAATGATATATATCTACTCCAGGATTAGTCCTCAGGCTCAAACAGAATAAGAGATGAGATTAGAATAAACAGGCCATACATACAAGCCATTATGCCCAGAATGAAAAATACTTCTCTTTTTTCATGCATCCTTAATGCAATCAGAAGAAATGCCATTACAAAGGATAAAATGCCGGAAATAAGTTCAAACCACCAGTTTATAATACTTTCGTGTATTAATACAATGGATTCTACTGCCTGTAATACTCCGGTATACAAAAACCAGACAGCCAAAACAAGGACAACCGACTTAGATGATATTTCAGGTACTAACCATAACATGATACCAAATGAAAAATCAATTAAACCTCCAACAAGCATCCATTGCCAATTCAAATGATGTCTGTTAAAAATGGCCGACTGTATCATTAAAAGGCCACTTGCAATGGCAAAAAGTTCAAAAATTTTGATAAATCTGATTTTACTTTCGTAGGAAGGCAGGAGTAATGCAAATACTCCCATAGTGATAATCAAAAGACCTCTAAGAGTAAGCAGATACCAATGTTTATATAATTTTGTATGTTTTTTCATAATGAATGCGAATAAAAAGATTTAATACTAATTTAGGCAAATGAAAATTATTTATACAACTTAGTACACTAAAAATTATATCAATAAAAAAAAGAAAATCCCTGTTGCTATCGAAGCTATACCAGAAGCAAATTAATCGTATAATTCATGTTCTCACAAATTAAATATCTCTTAAAATATTATCTGTACTGGCTATTTTTTTTTATCATCCTGAAAATTATTTTCCTTATTTATTATCATGAAAAATCATTGGAAATTCCGGATCTGTGGGGAAAAATTTTTCTGCATGGTTTCAAACTGGATTTATCTGCCTCGGCTTATATAATGCTGATTCCATTGCTCACTGTTTTGATTTTTCATTTTTATCAGCCACTTCAATCACACCGAATCATTAAGATTTACACCTGGTTGATACTTGTTGTTATTTCCTTTCTGGCTGTTGTTGATCTGGCACTTTATCGTGAATGGGGATATAGGATGGACGCAACACCACTTCTGTATATCACAAAGCCAAAAGAAGCATTTGCATCGGTTTCTCTCTTATTCATTCTGAGCCATTTATTAATTGCTGCAGCAATGGTCGCTGCCTTTGTATATCTTTTTCAAATCACTTTTGCTGCTAAATCTTTTGAAGGAAAAAAATCCCTTCGGTCGTTTATCTCAATATTTTTATTTCTTGTATTCCTGTTTCTTCCCATTCGTGGAGGATTGGGAGTATCTGTAATCAATATCAGTTCGGCATATTTCAGTGATAATACTTTTGCAAACCATGCAGCGATTAACCTTCCCTGGAATATTGGGTTTTCATTGACGAATTTTGAAATCTCTGATAATCCTTATCAGTTTTTTCCTGTAGACGATGCTGAAAAATTAGCTTCATCATTTACTAATAGCGAAAATTCATACCCGCAGATCATCAAAAAAGGGAAACCCAATATTATTCTTATTGTTCTAGAAAGTTTTTCAGCTAATGCAACAGGCTGTCTGGACGGACAAATTCAGGTTACGCCCAGCCTGGATTTGCTTGCAAAAGAAGGTATTCTGTTTTCAAGAGTCTATGCCAGTGGAGACAGAACAGATAAGGGGATGCTGGCCATTTTCAGCGGGTATCCGTCTCAACCTACAACCTCTATTATCAAATTTCCAAACAAAACTCAAAATCTTCCCGGTCTTCCAAAAACACTAAAAAAATATGGGTATAGCACGTATTTTTATTATGGAGGAGATATCAATTTTGCCAATTATAAATCCTACTTAATGAATGCAGGTTTCGAAACCTTTGTTTCAAAAAATGACTTTCCGGGATCAAAGAATATCTCCAAATGGGGAGTTCCTGACGAGCATTTATTCACTAAAGCACTGAAGGATATAAGTTCACTTAAGAAACCCTATCTTCTTTCTTTGTTCACCTTAAGCAGTCACCCCCCCTTCGATATACCTATGGAACCTTATTTGGAAGGGGAAAGTGAAGAAATAAAGTTCTGTAATTCTGTTTACTACACCGATCATTTCCTTGGTAAATTTATTCATGATCTGGAATATGGAAAACATCTTGGAAATACCCTTGTTATCATCATCTCGGATCACGGTAGTGTCTGGCCTGGAAATTTAGACTTCAACTCGGCACAAAAATATCATATCCCGATGATCTGGTATGGAGATGTCTTATGCACCAAAGACACATTGGTATCTGTTATTAGCAGTCAGACAGATCTGGCCAAAACGCTTCTTTCTCAGCTCAAAATAAATTCGGATAACTATTTGTTTGGTAAAAATATTTTTTCTGTAAATCCACCGATGCAAGTAGTTTACACGATCAACAACGGCTTTGGTTTTGTATCCGATTCCCTGGAATTCATATACAACCGGCAACCAGATCAACCTATTGTACGAAAAGGGAAATTACAAACAGAAAAACTAATGGAAGCCAAAGCATTTTATCAGTTGCTTTATGATGACCTCCTAGACAGATAATATGCTGGAAAAGATGATTTTTCAAAATTTCAGGCAAAATTATATCAATTGTTTCTTCATCAACTATAAATTAGAATGAAAAATTGTTATCATATCATCCCGTATGATAGTAAAAAAATATTTAACTTAAGGTGGAACAAAAAACATATCCGGCAATGGTTTTTTATCACAGAGCTCTTAAAATAATTTTTCTTTATGTATTGCTATATATAAGCTATACAACATCGGCACAAGATTTTCAGGATACTATACTTTTTGAAGAAGATCCATTCAATGAAATGAATGTGTCAATTTCTGATAACGTCACAGAAACAGATTCCTATAACCTGCAGGTCGAATCTGCAGTAATAACTGAGACGACTTTGGATACGGCTTTTATTGACTCATCTTCAGGATTTATTCAGACAGAAACCAAAAAAACTGCAGATACCATTCGTGATGAAGCAAATTTAACTGCTTTACCAGAAAAAAAAGAATCTGTTACTGCAAAGAAGATCCGCTTTTATCAAAAATGGTGGTTCACACTTATCCTAATATTACTTGTCAGTCCATTTGCCTATAAGTTTCACCTGGATATTGTTGAAAAAATAAAAGATCGTGAGAAAGAAATAAAGAAACAAAACAAAGAACTCCAATCGCTTCTTAAAGAACGCGAAATGGACTTTGAAAAAAAGGAACTGGAATATAAGGATAAGTTTGAAAAAGAAGAAGAACTTAAATTTCAAGCCGTTGGTCTGTCAAAGTTTTCAGATATTATCTCAAAAAACAAGGAAGATCTGAAAAAGCTGGGACAGCATCTTATCTATGAACTTGTAGGCTATATCAGTGGCAATTCAGGTGTAATTTACCTCTTAAATGAAGATAAAAATACTTTGCAGGTACTGAACTCATATGCAACAGATCAGACCAAGATAAAAAGTACCTTCAAACCAGGGGAAGGATATATTGGAACGTGTTTTAATGAAGGAAAGACAATGGAGTTGGAAAACATACCTGATACCTATACTAAAATAGAATCCGGTTTGGGAAAAAGTTCACCAAAGAATATAGTTTTCATACCCCTCGTCCAGGATGAAAATAAACTCGGTGTTATTGAGATAGCTTCTTTCCATAAACTGGAAAATTATAAAATTGAATTTATTGAAAAACTTGCCTACAATATTGCATCTGCTATTGCCATTCAATCTGCAACAGATAAAATGAAACTCATGCTAGAACAGTCGGAAGCACAAACTGAAGAATTGCATGCACAGGAGGAAGAATTGAGGCAAAATATGGAGGAAATGCAAAGTGTCCAGGAAGAATTGCAGCGACAAAAAGACGAATTGACGCAGGAAAAGACCCTCATGGATACTTTGCTTGTCAATGCAAAAGAATCTATTTATTTTAAAGACAAGGAAAGCAGATTTATCAAAGCCAGCAACTCCATGGCAAAACTTTTTAAGGTCAAAAAAGTAGAAGATCTATATGGGAAAAATGATTTTGATTTTTTCACCGAAGAACATGCAAAACCTGCATTTGAAGATGAAATGAACATCATCAAAACAGGAAAACCCATCCTGGATAAAAGAGAAAAAGAAACCCATGCCGACGGAAGAATTACATGGGTGAATACTTCCAAAATGCCATTATACAATGAGAAGGGTGAGATTGTGGGAACATTTGGAATATCAAAAGATATAACCAACGCCGTTGAAATGGAACAGGAAGTTAAACAACGGAATGAAGAACTGCAGTCACAGGATGAGGAGTTGCGACAAAATCTTGAAGAGATGCAGACGGTACAGGAAGAGTTGGAAAGACAAAAGAACAAGTTGGCACAGGAAAAAGCACTGATGGATACCTTGCTCAACAATGCCAAAGAGACTATTTATTTCAAAGACAAGGAAAGCAGGTTTATCAAAGTCAGTAAATCCATGGCAAAACTATTTAAGGTCAAAAAAGTAGAAGATCTATATGGGAAAAGTGATTTTGATTTTTTCACCGAAGAGCATGCAAAACCAGCTTTCGAAGATGAAATGAACATCATTAAAACGGGAAAACCTATCATTGATAAACTTGAAAAAGAAACCCATGCCGACGGAAGAATCGCATGGGTAAGCACATCGAAAATGCCTCTTTATAATGAGAAGGGTGAAATCGTCGGTACTTACGGAATTTCCAAAGATGTTACAAAATCGATGGAGATGGAGATGGAAGTCAAACAGAGGAATGAAGAGTTGCTAGCCCAGGAGGAAGAATTAAGACAAAATCTCGAAGAGATGCAGACAGTGCAGGAAGAACTGGGAAGACAAAAAAACAAATTGGTCCAGGAAAAAGCCCTTATGGATACCTTGCTTAACAATGCTAAAGAATCGATTTATTTCAAAGACAAAGAAAGCAGGTTTATCAAAGTCAGTAAATCTATGGCTAAGCTGTTTAAAGTGAAAAAAGTGGAAGATCTATATGGAAAAAGCGATTTTGATTTCTTCACCGAAGAGCATGCAAGACCTGCTTTCGAAGATGAAATGAAAATCATTAAAACAGGGAAACCTATTGTTGATAAAATTGAAAAAGAAACCCATGCTGACGGAAGAATTACATGGGTAAGCACTTCCAAAATGCCACTTTGCAACGAGAAAGGTGAAATCGTTGGCACTTATGGAATCTCCAAAGACGTGACAAAATCGATGGAGATGGAGATGGAAATTAAACAAAGAAATGAAGAATTGCTGGCCCAGGAGGAAGAATTAAGACAAAATCTTGAAGAAATGCAGACAATACAGGAGGACCTCCACAAACGGATTGCAGAAAATGAAAAACTTCGGTCTGAATATGTAAAAAGAGAAGCTGAATTGAAAAAAACCATTCAAAAACTTCAGAAAAAATAGAATACTTTATCAGATAGTATATCCCATTTTAAAGCCATTATTATTCTGATTATCCTGTTTTAATCTTCAGAAGTGTCTTTTCTGTATTTTTCTTGCAATCAGTTTATAATTAAGATTTTCCCTGCCTTTTTTAATGACTCTATACTGGGAATTATCAAGTTTTAGTCTCTATCAAATAAATTTTATTTTCTGAAAAATATAAAATTTAAAAAGTATTTTTTACTTTTATTCACTCTTCTGCGGAATTGATTTTATTAAAATGTGTTTATAAACACAAATATCGCAGGCAATGAATCTATTTATTTATGATTAATACAAATTCGAAAAAGTGAATAAAATTTTTAAAAACAAAGAAATTTGGTTTGTAACCGGCAGTCAGCATTTATATGGTGAGGAAACCTTAAAACAAGTTGCATCAGATTCACAGGCAATAGTCAATGCTTTTAATGAATCAGATACGATCCCTGTTAAAACAGTATTTAAACCTGTTGTTACTACTCCGGATTCTATTTATAATCTGTGTCTGGAAGCAAATAATACTAAGGAATGCATTGGTCTGATTACCTGGATGCATACTTTTTCACCTGCAAAAATGTGGATTTCAGGTATTCAAATACTTCAAAAACCGATTGTACATTTGCATACACAATTCAACCGTGATATTCCATGGAACGAAATTGACATGGACTTTATGAACTTGAATCAATCGGCACATGGAGGGCGAGAATATGGATTTATACTGAGCCGGATGGGCATTAACAGGAAAGTTATTGTAGGCTTCTGGAAAGAAAAAAAGATTCAGAAACAACTTGCAGATTGGATAAGAGTTGCTGTTGGCTGGAATGAAATGAATACAATGAAAATTGTACGTTTTGGTGACAATATGCGAGAGGTGGCAGTAACCGAGGGAGATAAAGTAGAAGCTCAGATAAAACTGGGCTGTGCAGTATATGGTTATGGCGTTGGTGATTTGGTAGACTCGGTAAATGGTGTATCTGAAAAAGCCATTAACTCCCTTCTTGAAGAATATGAATCGGAGTATACGATAAATAAAGAGCTGCTTAAAGTTGGAACAAAAAGACAATCAGTAATTGAAGCCGCAAGAATTGAGCTGGGAATCAAGCAGTTTCTCGTTGACGGAGGATTTAAAGCCTTCACTACAACTTTTGAAGATCTGCACGGACTTGTTCAATTGCCCGGATTAGCAGTTCAGCGATTGATGAAACAAGGGTATGGTTTCGGAGCTGAAGGCGATTGGAAAACTTCAGCGATGGTCAGAGTTGTTAAGGCAATGACTGAAGGTGCAGATCGAGGTACTTCCTTCATGGAAGATTATACCTATCATTTTGATCCTTCAGGTATGAAAGTATTGGGAGCCCACATGCTGGAAATTTGTGAATCTATAGCAAAGGGGAAACCTTCATTGGATGTTTTTCCATTAGGAATTGGAGGTAAAAGTGATCCGGCACGCTTGCTTTTCGATGTGCCATCGGGTCCGGCGATTAATGTTTCCATTATGGACATGGGCAACAGGTTCAGATTACTCACAAATAAAGTTCATGTTGTACCAACACCACAGGATTTACCAAAATTACCGGTAGCAAGAGTTTTATGGGAACCGAAACCTAATCTGGAAATTGCGGCAGCAGCATGGATCTACGCAGGGGGCGCACATCACACAGTATTTAGTCAGGCAGCTACAACCGAAATGATCCAGGATTTCTCTGAAATGGCTGGAATTGAACATTTGGTTATTGATGAAAAAACCAATATTATTGATTTTAAAAATACAATCAGGTGGAATGATGTATATTATCATATTCAACCTAGATAAATAGTAACCTTAATCATTTAAAACCTTAACAAAATGCATCAATTAGATTGGATTGTACTGGGAATCTTCTTCATCGTGCTTATTGGTATCATTATCTGGGTACTCAGACAAAAAGAAGAAACCACAAAAGATTATTTTCTTGCAGGCAAAAAAGCAGGATGGCTTTCCATCGGCTCATCGATTTTTGCTTCAAATATTGGCTCAGAGCATTTGGTTGGTCTTGCCGGTGCCGGATTTTTAACTGGTATGGCAATGGCGCACTGGGAAATGCATGCCTGGTTGATTCTTATTTTGGGATGGGTGTTTGTCCCGTTTTACGACAGGATCAAGATCTTTACCATGCCCGAATTTCTTGAAAGAAGATTCTCACGGGGTTCCAGAACAATTCTATCTGTTATCTCACTGGTTAGTTATATACTGACAAAAGTTGCAGTTACGGTCTATGCCGGAGGAGTAGTTTTCAAAGAAGTCTTCAATGTAGAATACCTTATTCACAGTAATGAAGGATGGGGTATTGTTACGCAATTGCAGGCAGAACAAGGAGCTATGGAAACACTCAGCTATTCTTTTCATATTGATTTCTTTTGGGTAGCTGCAATCGGTTTGGTTGTGATTACTGGTCTTTACACCATATTCGGTGGGATGAGAGCTGTATTGTATACGTCCGTATTACAGACACCGGTTCTTCTCTTTGGATCGATTGTGATACTTATCGTTGGCCTTGTAAAGGTCGGCGGCTGGGCAGAAGTTGAAAGAATTGTTGGCCCGAATCTCAAATTGGTCAGATCTGCTGCAGATCCTGAATTCCCATGGACAGGTGTCTTGTTGGGATCTGCCATAATCGGTTTTTGGTATTGGTGTACCGACCAGTTCATTGTTCAAAGGGTGTTGTCAGGAAAGAATCGTGCTGTTGCCCGTAAAGGAGCCATACTTGCAGGTTATTTTAAACTATTGCCTGTTTTCATTTTTCTTGTTCCTGGTATGATTGCTTTTGCGCTTACTCAAAAGGTTGATCCTGAAACAGGAGTTGCTCTTCTGAAAGTACCAACCAGCGACGCTGCCTTTGCATCAATGGTCTCCCAGCTATTGCCTAACGGAATAACAGGGATTGTTGTCTGTGGTTTATTAGCAGCTCTCATGAGTTCCCTGGCATCATTGTTCAATTCTTCTGCTATGCTATTCGTTGAAGATTTCTACCGGAAATACAGGCCTAATTTTAAAGAAAGGCATTATGTAATTGTAGGTCGTATTGCAACTGCTACAGTTGTTGTTCTGGGTGTTGTATGGATTCCTGTAATGATGGGATTGGGCAAGGTGCTTTATGAGTATTTACAAGCTGTGCAAGGTTTACTGGCACCGGCTATTGCATCGGTATTTCTTTTAGGTGTCTTTTGGAGAAGAACAACCGCGAAAGGTGCTTTCTGGGGAATGATAACAGGATTTTCTATAGGAATGTTCCGCTTAGCTCTGAATGTCATCTATGGTGCCAAGGCCAGCTTAATAAGCTCACTCGAAAAGTTCAGACAGCAAATTGCAATAGTTAACGAAACAAGAAGAGGCCAGGTAATTGAGGGACTTGCAAATATGATCAAGGAAGACGAACTTCAGAAAATTGGCAATTCATCAGTTGTCGAGCCTATTAAGGAACAAGTTGGTCAGGTGATTAATACACTCTCTAACAGTATCGGTCCTGAAGCAATTGATAAGTCCAACTCCATTTTAACCAATCTTAAGATGCAATATGAAACACTGTTCATTTCAAATCATGGAATTTTATATAAAATAGCTGCTATTAATTGGTTGCATTTTTGTATTATCCTTTTCTTCATATCAATCCTGACTACTGTTGGTATTAGTCTTCTTACCAAAAAACCATCAGATACGCAGCTGAAGTATACTTATAAGGCAGCAAGTGCTGAGGACAAGGCATTAACCAGATCAGGAATAACGAAGTGGGATATAATCAATACCGCTGTAATAATAGGAGTTATTATCCTTTTCTATTTACTATTCTGGTAATATCTTAAAAATGCTTAAGCAATTAAAAGAACAGGTATATCAGGGAAATATGGATCTGGTAAAGCATGGACTGGTAATCTTTACCTGGGGCAATGTAAGTGGAATCGACCGTGAACAGGGATTGGTAGTTATTAAGCCAAGTGGTATTTTGTATGAGGATCTGAAACCTGATAAACTGGTTGTGGTTGATTTGGAAGGTAAAGTTGTTGAAGGCAAATTAAATCCTTCCAGTGATACACCTACACATCTTATTTTATACAAAAACTTCGATTCTATAGGAGGAATAGTGCATACCCATAGCGAATGGGCTACAAGCAGGGCACAAGCCGGAAAATCCATTCCTCCTTATGGTACGACTCATGCAGATCATTTTTATGGTGAAATTCCCTGTACAAGAAAACTGACAAAGAAAGAAACAGAAGAAGAATATGAAAAGAATACCGGGAAGGTCATTGTAGAAACATTCAGAGATCTGGATTATGCATCCATACCGGCAGTATTGGTTAACAATCACGGACCATTTGCCTGGGGAAAAGATCCTGTTGAAGCAGTTTATAATGCTGTAGTGCTTGAAGAAGTTGCAAAAATGGCGTACCAAACTGAAATGCTTGGAAATTCAGTGCCTGTTGACAAATACCTGCTTGATAAACACTATCTGCGAAAGCACGGTAAAAATGCATATTACGGACAAAAAAAATGCTAATCTAAACTTATTTAATACGATGAAAACTAATAAAAAAACACTCTTACTTATTGCTTCAATTTTCTTTTTCTCGCTTGTCATAGGGCAGGAAAATAAGATCATTATCAAAACAAAAGAAGCCAAAGACACTATTAGCAGGTACATCTATGGTCATTTTGCTGAACATCTGGGACGTTGCATATATAATGGTATATGGGTAGGCGAAGATACAGACATTCCAAATACCCGTGGTATTCGAAACGATGTAATTGATGCATTGAAAGAATTGGATATTCCGGTATTGCGGTGGCCCGGGGGGTGTTATGCCGATCTGTACCAATGGAAAGATGGTATAGGCCTCAAAGATGAACGTCCACCTATAATTAATAAATTTTGGGGTGATGTTCGTGAAGATAATAGTTTCGGCACTCATGAATTTCTTGATCTTTGCGAAATACTTGAAACAGAACCTTACCTGGCTATTAATGTGGGAAGTGGTAGTATTGAAGATGCATACGACTGGATTGAATATGTGAATTCCGATAAAGCAAGTCCGATGGCCGATCTTCGGAGAAAGAATGGTCGTGAGAACCCCTGGAATGTCAAGTTTTGGGGAATCGGAAATGAAAACTGGGGTTGTGGCGGAAACATGACTGCAGCTTATTATACGGATCTGTATAAACGTTATGCAACCTATTGCTGGGCAGATTATAAGGTGGCAAGCGGAGGATTAAATCATGATTATAACTGGACCGAGACCCTATTGAAAGGCACAAAAGATGTCACTCATCTCATTCAGGGCATTTCCTACCACCACTATACTGTTTGCCATACATGGGATAAAAAAGGATCAGCAACAGATTTTGATGAAAGTGAATGGTTTTCCACAATCCGGAAAAACATGGAAATGGAGGAGAATTTAAAAGGGCATATTGAATTATTCGAACAATATGATCCGGACAATAAAATAGCACTTATAGCAGATGAATGGGGAAACTGGCATGATCCTGAACCTGGCATCAATCCGGGACTCCTATATCAGCAGAACACACTGAGGGATGCGATTACAGCTTCAATATACCTTAATATTTTTAATAATCACGCTGATCGCGTGAAAATGGCAAACATTGCGCAAACAGTAAACGTATTGCAGGCAATGCTTCTTACACAAGGTGACCTGATAGTAAAAACACCATCATTTTATGTTTTTAAGATGTATAAAGTCCATCATGATGCTCTGCTATTGCCTACTGAAGTTGTATGTGAAGATTACATAAATAAAGAAAACAGCATACCGGCACTATCTGTTTCTGCTTCAAAGAATGAAAGTTTAATTCATGTCACGGTTACAAATGTAAATCCAAACAAAGAAATAGCAACAATTCTCACACTGGAAGGTATTGAAGAATATAAAGTAATTTCTTCTGAAATAATAACAGCCAATGAAATGAATGCTTATAATGATTTTGGCAAAGAAGAAGCAGTATGCTTAAAAAAATTCGATGATTTGAAACAGAAAAATCAAAATATCACAGCAACTCTTCCTGCAAAATCAATTGTATTAGTAACACTTCAAACAAAATAATCTTTTTTTATGAATTCGAGGCAGTATGTAATAGGTGTTGATTATGGTACGGATTCTGTCCGGTCAATACTTGTGAACGCCTCGGATGGCAAAGAATTGGCTGAATCTGTATTTATATATCCACGCTGGGAAAATGGCAAATTCTGTGTTCCGGCAAATAACCAGTTTAGACAGCATCCACTGGACTACATCGATGGACTTGTATTTACAATTCATGAAATAATTAAAAGTGCAGGCAGCGAAGTAGCTGAACATGTGAAAGCCATATCTGTCGATACAACCGGATCGACTCCCGTAGCAGTAAATGAGAAAGGTATACCTCTTTCTTTGACTGAAGAATTTAAGGAAAATCCGAATGCAATGTTTTTGTTGTGGAAAGACCATACCGCAGTTAAAGAAGCTGATGAAATAAATAAAATTACACAATCCTGGGGAGGTATAGACTATACTATGTATGAAGGTGGTGTCTATTCATCGGAATGGTTCTGGGCAAAAATCTTACATGTTTTACGTGAAGACAAGAAAGTTCGAGAAGCGGCATATTCATGGGTAGAACACTGTGATTGGATACCTGCATTGTTGACCGGTGTAACGACAGCTGAAGATATCAGGCGAAGTCGATGTGCGGCAGGACATAAAGCTATGTGGCACGAAAACTGGAATGGTCTGCCTTCAGAAGAATTTCTTATCAAACTGGACCCTTTGTTAAAAGGTCTTCGGGGAAGACTTTACCAGGATACTTATACTGTAGATAAGCAAGCCGGAACCATTTCAAAAGAATGGGCAAAAAAACTGGGACTTTCTGACAAAGTAATTGTTGGAATTGGTGCATTCGATGCTCACCTGGGAGCCCTGGGTGCAGAGATAAAACCTTATTACCTCTGCAAAGTAATGGGAACCTCCACGTGCGATATGTTGATTGCTCCAAAAGAAGATCTGAATAATAAACTAGTAAAAGGTATTTGCGGACAGGTTGATGGTTCCATTATTCCCGGACTTATTGGTCTTGAAGCCGGACAATCTGCTTTTGGCGATGTGTATGCCTGGTTTAAAGAACTTCTTTTATGGCCTCTGCAGAATTTACTGAAATTTTCAGATCAAATTGATGAAAGTACCAAAGACAATATAGTTCAGGAAATTTCAGATCGTTTAATTCCTCAGCTTACTACAGAAGCTGAAAAACTTGCACCTGAAGAAACAGGAGAACTTGCCCTTGATTGGCTAAACGGAAGAAGAACTCCCGACGCAAACCAAAATCTGAAAGGGGCTATTACAGGTTTATCATTAGGTTCTGATGCTCCGCGGATTTTTAAGACACTGGTAGAAGCAACTGCCTTCGGTGCAAAAGCAATTGTTGAGCGGTTCATAAACGAGGGAGTTAAAATTGAAGGAATTATAGCCATTGGAGGAGTCGCTAAAAAATCAGATTATATTATGCAGGTAATGGCCGATGTATTGAATAAACCTATACTTGTAGCACGTTCTGAACAGGCTTGTGCATTAGGCTCTGCAATGGCTGCAGCAGTTGCAGGCAAAGTGTACGGGAATTTTGAAGGTGCAAAGAAATCCATGGGCAGTGGTTTCGAAAAAGAATACCATCCAAATGTTACAAGGTCAAAAAAATATGAAGCATTGTATTCAAATTACCTGAAACTTGGAAATTTTATAGAAAATGAACTTACAAAATAATGAACTATGAACAGATTTATAATTGCAATTTTAATTTCTTTTTCCATATCCTGTATAGGACCCTGCAAAAAGAAAGAACAAGTAAAACCTATTCAGAAGGAAGACTTCGATACTGTAATAAATAATAAACAAATCAGTCTTTTTACTTTAAGGAATGCGAATGACCTTACCGTTCAACTTACAAATTACGGAGCACGGGTAGTATCAGTTTTAACGCCTGATAAAAACGGCACAATGGCAGATATCGCTCTTGGCTATTCCGATATAAAAAGCTATCTGAAAGATCCGATGTATTTAGGTTGTATTGTAGGACGTTATGCCAACCGGATTGATAATGCAAAATTCATTCTTAACGATAAAGAGTATAACCTTTATAAAAATGATGGTGTAAATACTCTACATGGCGGAAAGGAGGGATTAGATAAAAAAATATGGGACGCTGCCCAGGAAGGAAATACAGTTATTTTCTCATACCTCTCACCCGATGGTGAAGAAGGATATCCTGGAAATCTGATAATCAAAAAAAGCTATACGCTTACCGAGAATAACGAACTTCATATTCGTTATGATGCGGAAACCGATCAGTCAACGGTAATTAACCTTTCAAACCATACCTATTGGAATTTAAAAGGAGAAGGTGACAGTACAATACTCGATCATTATATCTTAATCAATGCTGATTATTATGCACCCATTGATAGCGAATGGATCCCTACCGGAGAGCTGGCAAAAGTTGCAGGATCACCCTTTGATTTTACCTCTGGAAAAAAGATCGGCAGCGAAATCAACCTGGATAATGAACAGTTAAAAAACGGCCAGGGATATGATCATAACTGGATCCTAAACAAAGACAATGCGAATGAATTGTCTTTTGCAGCAAGATTATGGGAAGAAACAACGGGCCGGTCAATTGAAATCTTTACTTCAGAACCCGGAATTCAGTTTTACAGTGGCAATTTTATGGATGGTTCAATATCCGGAAAATCAGGAAAACCTTATGTTTATCGATCCGGATTGGCTCTTGAAACACAACATTTCCCGGATTCTCCCAATCATCCTAATTTTCCGTCAACAATATTAAATCCTGGTGAATTATATGAACACCTTGTAATATTAAAATTTGGTGTGATGAATAATTAAATTATACGACCAAGGGTATAAATTTAATTTATCGACCATCAATTGAATGACAAGCGGATACAAATACTTAAAACACCACGTAGCTGTTGATTGTATCATTTTTGGCTATGAAAAAAATGCCCTGAAACTGTTGCTAACAAGAAGAGTTTTTGAGCCCGAAAAAGGAAAATGGTCATTGGTTGGAGGCTGGCTAAGGAAGAATGAAACTGTTGAAGAAGCAGCCGCCAGAGTTCTTTTGCAGTTTACAGGTTTAAAAGATATTTACCTGGAACAGGTTCATGTGTTTTCTGATCCTGAGAGGGATTTTGGTGGCAGAGTAATTAGTATTGCTTTTTATGCCATGATAAGGATTGACCAGCATGATAAGAAACTAGTGGAAAAACATGGTGCAAAATGGTGGAATTTTAATAAAATACCCGATTTAATATTCGACCATAATGAGATGCTTGAATCTGCTCATGAAAAATTAAAACTGAAGGCGAGTTATGAATTGATAGGCGAACGATTATTACCATCAAGATTTACTATGTTACAACTCCGGAAACTTTATGAAGCAATTTTTCAATATAGCTTTGATCCAGGCAACTTCCGAAAGAAAGTCCTTTCACTCAGGGTACTGAAAAAATTGAACCTTAAAAATACAACAGAGTCTAAACGAGGGGCCTACTATTTTTCTTTTAGAAAGAAAAGCGAGTTTCCATTAAGCGACAGAATCGTTAAATTGCATAATAAGACTTCTCATTCCTGAACACATGAAATCCAAATGCAATTGGTGAAACGAATATCAGATTATTGAATCACTATAAAAAAATGCAGGTGGAAAAATCAGATTTGTTTTCGAAATATATGAAAAGAAAAAACTTCCTCTTTTGGAGGAAGTTTTTGTTTCAGGGCATTATTCCAAGTCTTTCAATAAAGTCAGCAGTTTTTGCAAATTGCCTTTTGAAGCAGATTTTACCCCGGCGATATCAGCACTCTTCGTGGAAGTTTTGGTTGCTGACCATGCGCCGCAATCAATACCAACACCTGACATGGTTAATTTGAGATTCGACCCGTTCATAGTAGTTCTTTCAGCATTAACTACACCCGTAAAATCAAATGTAATAGTATAACCTCCTGAACTTACACTAAAATTGATTTTAAGAGCATCATCTTCCAGTTTTGATAATGAACTAAATGGAGCATAACCACTTCCATCAGTAAATTCAAAGCTCCCGGAAAGTTTCTCACCATCCTGTTCAACATCATTAAAATAAAATGGAAAAACGTCACCCTCTAAATTGAAAGTACCGCTGAAATCTCCTTCCAACAAAGGACCGGAATCATCACTATCTTTTTTACACTCGGTAAAAAAAGCTGCCATCAGGATAACCAGCGCTGAAATTAAAACTTTAGTTTTCATTGTTACATAGTTTAATTAATACAACAAACTTATCTAAAAAAATATTATGAAATCATCAAGGCATACATTCACTAGATGCTTTAAATTCACCAAGATTCTCTTCTCTTTGGCTCTAACTCTCTTCGGAATAATCGTATCGGAAATAAATATACAACCGATTACCCGGAATCTGTATAAATTCCGTTACAAGTAAAGAAAAATATTTAACTTTTCAAAATGAACTCATTTGAATATAATATAAAATACAAACTCTCAGAATAGTTGCTGAGCATTTAACAGTACCTGAATACCTTAGGTTTGCGTTATCATTTCTGAATCTTGAAAAACTGTATATTTGTATATATGGACCATGTTAACTTGATTTTATTCTTTTAGTTAAACCAAACACAATGCGACATATTATAAAATTGCATAACTAAATATTGAGATAGGATCAGGTATGTTGGTATTATTCGATCTGATGTTTGAATTTATATAGAGTATCGATTAATAATTGTTCTTTAACCAAAGTGATTTATGACCGGATACAAACATATTCTTTTTATACTGAGTTTATACATTTTCCTAACAAACATTTCAGTATCTCAGGAATTTCTTCATACTGAAAACAAAAAAATTGTAAATGGTCAGGGAGAAGAAATTTTTCTCAGAGGGATAGGTCTTGGTGGTTGGATGTTACAGGAGGGATATATGCTTGAAACATCTTCTTTCGCGAATGCTCAGTATGAGATCAGGACAAAAATTGAAGAATTAATTGGTACTCAAAATACAGATACCTTTTATAGTGCCTGGCGTGCAAATCATGTTCGAAAAATCGACATTGATTCACTTGCTTCCTGGGGATTCAATTCCATAAGACTTCCTATGCATTACAACCTTTTCACACCGCAAAGTCTGGCAGTTGGAGAATACATTGATACAGGATTTGTAATGGTTGATAGTTTATTAAGCTGGTGTTCGAAAAATGAAATGTACCTTATATTGGATCTTCATGCAGCGCCAGGTGGTCAGGGAGATGATGCGGCTATATGCGATTATGATCCGACAAAACCTTCCTTATGGGAATCAGAAGAAAATAAGGCACGAACTGCTGATCTGTGGAAAACACTGGCAGCAAGATACGCTGAAGAGGAGTGGATTGGAGGTTATGACCTGATAAACGAAACCAAGTGGCCACCTCTCTCCGATAACAATAACCAGGATCTGTGGGATTTAATGATTCGGATAACCGATTCCATACGAACTGTTGATACCAACCACTTAATAATAACCGAAGGGAACTGGTGGGCCAATGATTATACCGGATTCCCCGGTCCCTGGGATGATAATCTGGTAATTAGTTTTCATAAATACTGGAATCCAAACAATACGTCTTCGATACAATGGATGCTTTCTATGCGTGATCAGCATAACGTGCCTTTATGGCTGGGAGAAACCGGTGAAAACTCAAATACCTGGTTCACAGAAATGATAGAGCTTATGGAAGAATATACAATTGGTTATTCTCTCTGGCCTCAGAAAAAAATCAGTTCAGTAGCAGGCCCGGTTACCATAATAAAGACAGATGGATACCAACAACTTCTTGATTATTGGAATAATCCCGGACAGCATGTCAAACCATCTGAAGAATTCGCAAAAGCAACTCTGATGGAGATCACTGAAAAACTGAAACTGGAAAACTGCAAAATAAATATTAATGTCATTGATGCTTTGACCCGACAGGTAAACAATGAGAATTCGGTGCCATTTCATGAACATACTATCCCTGGGCGGATCTATGCCACAGATTATGATATGGGCCGGCAGGGAATTGCATACTCAGATATCGATTATCAAAGGATAAGTGAAGGGCAAACATGGAACAACGGGGGCGCGTACAGAAATGACGGAGTAGATATAGAATCCTGTACCGACAATGTTGCAGGCAATGGGTACAACGTTGGATGGACATCGGTTGGTGAATGGATGAACTATACAGTTCATATAGATTCCTCTGCTGCATATACTCTCACACTTCGATATGCCAGCGATAATACGCTTACCAACCTCCATTTTGAGCTTGATGGTGTTGATATAACAGGTACAATTGAAGTACCTTATACAGGTGGATGGTTTGACTGGGTTACTTATACAAAAACCAATGTAATCCTAGAAAAAGGGACTCATTCTCTTACAGCCCATATTGATTATGGAGGCTGTAACCTGAATTATTTTCAATTCAGTGATCCCACAACACCCAGCCAGATAGAGTATCCCCGGAATACTGTAAAAGACAATTTCATTATTTATCCCAATCCTTGCAATTCAGTAGTATTTGTTAAAAAATATATTGATGCTCAAAGCAATGAGATAATAAGATTTCTTGATATCTCGGGCAGAAATATTCTGTCTGTATTTCCGGAATACAACCCGGAAAATACATACAGACTCGACATAAGTTCTCTTGCTTCAGGATATTATATTATTACAATGAAAATATACGGCGAAACTATCTCTTCGCCTGTTGTCATTCAATAACAACAGAATTTACTCCGAAAGTCTTTTCCAGCTATCTGTCCTGAAAGGTGATGCAGGCAATCCTTCGACATTATACAAATTGGGTTCTGCAATATCCCGCCATCCAAATCTTACGGCAACAGGTTTTTTAACTAGTTCGGACGTGACAATCACAGTGTTACCTGAAATTTCTGCATTTGCAGGATGGTATACCCGGTCATTCCCTGCAATTTCAAAAAAAGCAAGCGGCCCATTTTTAGTCATCAAACCATTATCTGCATAATTAAAGTGCACAATTGCTTTGTTTTCCTGAATATCCAACAAATTGTAAATTGGTCCTGAAAAGGTCAATGAATCATATCCGTAATCTTTTGCCAGTGCCCAAAGCGCCAGACGTCTTCCTGTTTCCTGTTTATCTGAAGGGTGGATAGTCTCAAGCGATCCAATATCCGTAGTCACTACCATGCCGGTTTTGGGTATTTTCATCGTCATGAGTTGCGCTTCCCTGAGTTCGGCCGCCGAACTGGGTATATCCCCGTCATAATACCATGGCGCTATCTGAACAAAGTAGAATGGAAAATCACCCTGTCCCCACTCTCCTCTCCAACTCTCTATTAATGCCGGGAATAGAGTTCTGTATTGATAACCTCTGCCAACATTTGATTCTCCCTGATACCAGATTACACCTTTTATAGTGAATGGTTTTACAGGATAGATCATACCGTTAAATAACAGTGTTGGAGTATCCTGATTAATCGCAATACTCAGATCAGGTCTGGAATCATATGTATTATCGCTATCAAAAAAATGCAGGTTGAGATTTATTAATTCTGCTACCGGTAAGAATTTCCAATCTCCGCTTATACTAAATGAGTCCATATTGTCCGTATCAGAAATAGTAACATCTGATGAACTATATATACCACCACCTCCCACATTATCAATAACAAACACCGTAAGAATATTTTTACCGGATTTTACTATATCAGCGGGTATTGAATAAACTCTTTCTTTCTTCCAGAATCCGGGAGCTAACGTTTCACCAATTCTCTTGCCATTAACATAAGTGTCGTCCATGTCATCGATCGGTCCGAGGTGTAATGTTAAATCTTTACCGGTAAACGATTCCGGAAGGATAAATTCTTTTCTATAACATACTATACCATCAAATTTACCCAGTTCCGTTCCCGACCACTCTAACGGGACTTTCATTGTGGACCATGAAGAATCGTCATAATCTAACTTTGTAAATTGTGCATCAATAAAATCCAACGTTTCATAAAATTCTTTTGTTGACTGAACAGGAATAGTGTTCAACTGATTCATCCATTTCAATAAGGAGTCATATTGATGAACAGCTAATTCTAAAGTATCCTCAAAAGTAGCAAAAGAAGGAATTTCTTCTAAATAATCCATTGAAATCCAGGATTCTGCTGGTGTACCACCCCAACTGCTGTGAATCAATCCGATGGGAACATCCAGTTCTTTGTGAAGTTCTCTGCCGAAAAAATAAGCCGTTGCACTAAAATTGGCAACAGTTTCGGGTGTACATTGTTTCCATTGACCTTCACAATTGTTTAATTTTATTAACGATACATTTTTTGGAACAGTGAAAAGCCGGATCTCGGGATAATTGGCGCTGGCAATTTCTTCCGTACTGTTACTAATTGTATCGACCGGTGGCCAACCTGTCAGTGGCATTTCCATGTTGGATTGACCTGATGCCAGCCACACTTCTCCCAATAAAATATCATGAATAACAACACTTGTATCTTTCGTCTGAAATGCCAATTCATATGGGCCTCCTGCATCCACAGTAGAAATTTTTATCTTCCAGAGACCGGTATTATCAGATCTGACAGATTTTCGGGTACCCCAGCTTGACGTAATTTCAACTTTTTGATGTGGAACAGTCTTGCCCCACAATACTACCTCTGTATTTTGTTGAAAAACCATTCCATCACTAATAATTGAAGGCAGTTCAATAAAATCTGATTGTGGTGATGAGCAGCCCAATATAATAACAACTAATAATAAAATAAATGATAGTTTTTTCATAATCAGGATTTTTATTTGATTAGAAACACCCAATGATAACAAGGTTTATTCTTACTTCATGTCATTTTGTTAAAAATACAAATTATTCATAATCTCAATTCATTTTTTTCAGGAAATAGTGTATTCACCGATTCAGAATCCAGGAAGATTACCAACCGGTTATTTCTTTAATGTATTGAGTCAATTCACCGGCGTTGTATTCATGTTGTGCAACAGAAGGATGCCAATCGGCTCCGTATCCGTACTCCCCTGTTTGTTGTGTCAATTCAAAAAAATATATTTTATTATCTCCTGTTCTTCGTTTTACGGAGACAATGGAAGATACTATGTTCCTGCTGATATCCAGTGCGTTTTCGGGATAACTGTTATTCAGCATTGGGCCAATTAGACAAACAATTGAAGTTATTGGATATTCTTTTCTTACCTGTTTAAGAAATGATGCATATGCTTGTTTGAAAAGACCTGTATCAACCCCGCTTGAGAAATCATTGGTTCCAAGATTGATGACAGCAATATCAGGAGTGTAAAGCTTATGATCCCACAAAGGTTTGTCTTCATCCGGGAATATTCTGTTCCAGATCTCAGGAACCACATTCACCTGTGAACCATCATAATTCTGAACAATGCCTCTGCCGGAATAGGCTACTGCAACATATTGGGCATTGAGACGATCAGCCGTTATTGCACCATATGCAAGAGAAGCATTTTCAGTCTCACAGCTAAACGGCTGGTATTGATCTATTGCTTCGTTTCCATATCCGCATGTGATGGAATTGCCAATAAATTCCATTTTTCTCTCCGGGATGGAAGGAATCTCAACAAGCACTCCATTCTCTTCCAATTGAATACCAGAAAACTCAACCTTGCCTACAAGAGACTCAGTGCGTTTGACAATTCTAATAGTATGTACGGTATCATTAATACCGCTAAAAAGCTGATGAACAGTATCCATTTTATTTAACTCCAGAAGAAAATACTTTTCCTGATCAACGTAAACGTTAAACATATTCCTGATAGGATTTCCAGCCGGATCAGCAGCTGATGTAGTAAGATCATTCAGCAGGATCCCGGCTTCCTTCCCTTTAAACCGGAAAGAAATAGTACTTGCGGGATGAGAAAATATATACTTCAAAGGATCGGTAGTATCAAAACGTCCGATGCATTTGATATATTCATGCGAGGGAGAGAAATATCCCGCATTAAAAGTTGTATGCTGATCACTATCAGGATGACAACAATAAAAAACAGATGTAAAAAGGATGAAATAAAACAATAAGTACTTCATAAGCAGAAAGTTAATATTTAATGGTTGTATGGAAACTCCCATTCAGTTTAACTCCAAAACTACAGGATAAAATTGAACGGACATTTCATCATCAATTGAAAAGCAGCAAACCTGTAAGCCGGATTCTGTTTCCCGGTAAACCGGGATTTCTGTCATTTATCTTTGCGATCTACCCCTCAGCATCAGGCGGGCAGCCTTCATATGCTGATGTACACGATCTTGCAACCCGCAAGGCAGGCAGCTTGTAATGTCACCATCACAACTGGTAAGCTCTTACCTCACCTTCTCACCTTTACCCGTCGAAGTATAGCAAAGGTTGACTTACGCCAGCCTTAGCATTCTTCAACAGGAAGTTATTTTCTTCCCTGCTTCTGTACCCTCACAGATACCTCTCTCACGAGAGTACGGTGCCCTTTGTTGTCCGGACTTTCCTTACTGATTTCATTATGAAATCAGCACGACAGAACGGTTTACTGCTATATAGTAATTTGTTATTCGTGATCGGTTATCAGTATTCGGTATTCAGTAACCAATCAACTCCTCAACTTCTCAACTCCTCAACTAAATAACTAACTTAATCTCAAAACTCTAAACCCTAAACTTCAGACTATTTCAAATACACCATAGTTGCACCAAATCCATATTCTTTAAAAGATGCATCCTGGTACCTTAATTCCGGATAGTCTTTATCCAGCTTCTTTCTCAATTCATACTTAAGAATTCCATTTCCAATTCCATGAATAAATACTATCTTCTGTGTTTCCAACTGTAATGCTGATTCAAGAGCATCCTTAAATTTTGAAAGTTGAATATTCAAAATTTCACTGTTTGACAACCCGGCATGAGTCTCTACCAATTCTTCTATGTGAAGGTCAATCTCCGTCAGATTGATATTTTCAGGGGATTTCTTAATTACTTTTTCTTCAGCTCCCTCCTTCTGATTGATAATATCTGACCAGTTTGTTTCTATCAGGTTCTTGGCTACAAGTTTATCATCCAGTTCGTTTTTCCTTCTAAAAATCAATGCCTTCTGATGAAAATAATCATTTGTTTTAAAGAACTGTATCTTATAAAAGTTTATTTTTTCAATGTTAATAGCTTCATAGTATGGTTCAACAGGTTTGTACAATCCGTGTTTGTAAAAGATCCCCTGCAACATGAATTCACTTATCTTGCTTATGTCAGACTGACTGTATTGTGCAATTTCCAACTTTGTATCAGGTTCTACAGTTCCCGCTGATATATGAGTAAAAACGCCTTTATCTTTCTGACTGGCAATATAATTCATATAGTAATTGCTATCATTAATTAAATACAATCCCAAATTGCTGACATGCAAAATCTGATCATTTTCAGGTACAAGGGCCAGAAGAATTTCACCTGTAAATTCAGCATATTTTTTATCTTCAAAAGAAACATCTGATTTTTCCACTTCCTCAATTCCGGATTCAATTTCATTGTGTTCCGTTTGGCTTCCGGCACTCCCCGGATCATATGAATCAGAAGACTCAAGTATCAGATCAGTCACCAGAACAGGTATATCAAATCCATCAACAGTCTCGATAAGAGCTGTCTTGTCATCAGAAAATCCTTTTACGGTTCCTCCACCTACTGCATTCAGAAATTTGACTTTGCTTCCTATTCTAATGTCCATCGCCTGTTATTTTCGCTGCAAAATTAGCTATTTTTGGCGCAAAAGCATACTTATGATGATCCCGGTTGAGAAAATATCTATTAATGATTACAATTACAACTTGCCTGGAGATCGGATAGCGAAATATCCTCTTGCTAAAAGAGATGAATCAAAATTGCTCGTGTATAAGAACGGACAAATTTCTGAATCAAAATTTAAATATCTCCCAGATCTTTTTCCCCTAAAATGTCAACTTTATATAAATGACACCCGTGTAATTCATGCCCGCCTGAAGTTCACAAAGAAAACAGGTGCAAATATTGAGATATTCTGTTTAACCCCCTATGATCCTGTTGATTATCAATTGTCCTTTTCAAGAACTGATTCGTGTGCCTGGACTTGTATTGTAGGCAATCTGAAGAAATGGAAAGACGAACCTCTTCAGCTTGAATTTAGTATGGGTAATAAAAATTATGTATTAACTGCTGAAAAAATCAAACTTCAAAAAGGGTACACTATAGTTAGGTTTTTCTGGAACGGAAATTTCTCCTTTGGGGAAATTCTGGATTTCTTAGGTGTAATTCCCATACCTCCATACCTGAATCGTAATTCTGAAACGATTGATAAAGATCGATACCAGACTGTTTATTCTATTGTAAAGGGTTCGGTAGCAGCACCTACAGCAGGTCTGCATTTCACTCGAAATGTTCTGAACAAGCTGAGAAAAAAGAATTTTACCCCGGAAGAGATTACTCTGCATGTTGCTGCAGGAACATTCCAGCCTGTAAAAACAAATGATGCATCAGATCATATTATGCACAATGAAGTATTTTCTGTCACTATACAATCACTGAGAATGCTTTCAAAATCAGACAGAACGGTTATTGCAACTGGCACCACCACACTTCGGACCCTGGAAAGTCTTTACTGGCTCGGCGTTAAAAGTATAGTCAATCAAGAATTGTGCTTTAAACTTGAACAGTGGGACTACAGATCCCTCCCTGAAAATTATTCCAATCAGACTGTATTTGAAAATCTCATTAAAATGCTGGAAAAAGAAAAGCTCAATTCGCTGGAAGGTGAAACAGGAATAATGATCATACCAGGATATGACTTTAAAGTTGCTGATGCACTGATAACAAATTTTCATCAGCCCTGCAGTACCTTATTGTTGTTGGTAGCAGCATTCATTGGTGACGACTGGTCAAGGGTATACCAATATGCATTGGAACATAATTTTCGTTTTCTTAGTTACGGAGATAGTTCCATCCTCTGGAAAAAGAAATCTGCTGAAATCCCGAATACCTGAGTTCCTTTCCATCGAATGTTAGTGCCTCATATTTCTATAATCCCGATAAAATTTCTTTTATTCTTACAGTAAACTTCACAATGTCCTCTTCCCTGGTATCAAATGAAGTCATCCATCGTACCTCTCCTGTATCTGCATTCCATGGATAAAAAAAGAATTCCTTTTGAAGCAAGGGAATTGCAGGTTTTGGTACAATGGCAAAAACTCCGTTTGCTTCAACTTTCTGTGTTACCTTTATTCCGGGAATAACTTTAACAGCAGCATAAAGTTTTTGGGCCATAAGGTTGGCATTCTGAGCATTTCGTTTCCATAATTCATTTTCAAAAAAAGCGATAAACTGTGCTGCAATAAATCTCATTTTAGAGGACAATTGCATCGCCTGTTTGCGTATGTATTTAAATTCGCCGGTTAGTGCTTCCTTAAAGAATATAACCGATTCTGCTGCCATAAGTCCATTTTTAGTACCTCCAAATGAGAGAATATCCACTCCGGTATCTGAAGTCATTTCTTTGAAACTTCTTTTTAAAGTAACTGCAGCATTCGATAGACGCGCCCCATCCATATGCAATAACAGACCATAGCTATGGGCAAAATCCACCAGATCCTTAATTTCATCAATTGTATAAACCGTACCCATTTCAGAAGCCTGTGAAATGGAAATTATTCCGGGTTGAGAATGGTGCTCAAAATTGAATCCCACCATATGTTTTTTCAACATTTCAGGGACTAACTTACCATCAGGTGTCTCGACAGGAATCAGTTTGCATCCTGTAAATCGTTCAACTGCACCACATTCATCAACATAAATATGTGAGGTTTCTGCACAAATCACTGAATGAAATGGTTTAAGGGCAGCCGCAATGCCAAGTACATTTGCTCCTGTCCCTGTAAAAACCAGGTATGGAAAAGAACCTGGTCCAAAGTTATCTTTCAGTATTTCCACGGCTTTTGCAGTGTATTCATCATCACCATAACCCACTACATGTCCCGGGTTCAATTTTTTAATTTTGTTTAATACTTCTGGCGAAATGCCTGAATTGTTGTCACTTGCGAAGCTTCTTAAGCTTCTTAATTGATCATATTTCACTTTCATACCAAACTTTAAAGTAAGTCAATTGTTATAGTAACTAAAGTAATGAGAAAATCTCTGAATTAAAATTATACCAATGAGTTTCAGATATATAATAGTGGCGATTGCTTTAGCTTTTGTATCACATGCTATTTCTGCAAAAGATAAACAGAATATTCATGTTCTTAATTTCAACGAATTCGAACCTTATTTGAATTTCAGCAATGACACTGTTTATGTGATCAATTTCTGGGCTACCTGGTGTATTCCATGCAGGAAAGAATTGCCTGAATTTGAAAAGATCCACAAAGAAAATCAAAGCAAAAAGATAAAGGTGTTGCTTGTAAGCCTTGATTCACCTTCCAGAATTGATAACAGTCTGCTGCCCTTTTTACACAAAAATGGAATTACTGCAGAAGTTCTGCTGTTGCACGATCCAGACAGCAATGCATGGATAGATAAAGTCGACCCTTCATGGTCCGGATCACTCCCAGCCACCGTTATCTATAATAAATCTGAGAAAAAATTCTTCGAAATGGAACTCAGTTATGAATTAATTCATAAAACTGTAAATGAATTGTCTAATCTTTAAAAATAATAATATGAAAACACTATTTTCCCTGATTCTGATTTTTAATGTCTTAACCCTACCGGCCGGAGAAGGATATTCGGTTGGTGATAAAGCATCTGATTTCAAATTAAGAAATGTGGACGGCTCTATGGTCAGTCTTTCCGATTTTCCTGATGCCAAAGGATTTGTTGTTGTATTCACCTGCAACCATTGTCCTTTTGCCAAAGCCTACCAGGACAGATTAATTGCTATTGATAAAAAATACAAAATGAAAGGTTATCCGGTCATTGCAATTAATCCGAACGATCCGGAAATAGTTCCGGAAGATTCGTATAAGGAAATGCAAAAAAGAGCAAAAGAAAAAGAATACCCTTTTCCCTATTTGTTTGATGAAAAACAGGTGGTTTTTAAACAATACGGGGCAACGCGTACGCCGCACGTATTTCTTTTAAAGAAAAATACCTCAGAAGAATACATTGTAAAATATATCGGTACTATTGACGACAATTATGAAGATCCCTCTGCTGTTAAACAAACCTATTTAACTGATGCACTGGACGCCCTGATAGCAGACAAAGAACCTGATCCTGCCTTCACAAAAGCAATTGGATGTACGATAAAGGTTAAAAACTAGTTCAACAGGTACAAAGAAGTTATCTGAAAAGTATTAGTGTGCCTTCAGTTTTTCTACTTTTCAGACAACTTTTTTCCCTTAACTATTCTTTTTTGGATTCCTGTTCTTTATTATCCTTAAATTTTAACGCAATAGAATTGATACAATACCTTAATCCCGTAGGTTCAGGTCCGTCTTTAAAAACATGTCCCAGGTGACCTCCACAATTCGCACACCTTATCTCAGTTCGTAGCATACCATGACTGGTATCTTCAATCAATACAACATGACTTTTAGAAATAACATCGTAGAAGCTTGGCCATCCTGATCCTGAAGAGTATTTTGTATCAGAATCGAACAATTCATTTCCGCAGGCAGCACATAAATATGTTCCTTCTTCAAAGAAATGATAATATTTTCCGGTACCAGGAGCTTCTGTACCACATTGTCTTAATATCTTATATTCTTCGGAAGACAACTCCTGCTGCCATTGCTGATCACTTTTTTCAATCTTATACATAGATCTTGTTTCTTTTTGCTTTGTTTTTTCAACCTGTCCGTTTGATGTACAACAAACAATCGGAAGAAAAAACAAGGAAATAATAATTGGTATTCGCATCTTATTTGTTTTACTCTTTAAACAAATAAAAACCTTGTTTGTTTATATACAAAATAAGGATAATCGAAAGGAAATTCAGTCTAAAATAACTTACATGCGATAAAAAGATCTATTTTCCTTTCATCAACAAAAAACAGTTATTAACAATAATAATCAGTTATGTTGAAAAAATAACATGATGAATATGCCCGAAAAGGACTAAATTTGGACCTTGAATTGGGGAGGTTATATTTTTAACGCGTTTGTGGAAAGAAACTGGTATTTAATCAAACAATCAACATATATATTGGGTAATAAATGTCTTTTGGCGTGGTAATTGATAAAAAGCAAAAATATTATTTGTTTAAAAAGCGTGTGAATAAAAAAAATGAAAAGTAAATGTTTACTAATGCGAAAAGCATGTGTAAATAGTTTTCAAGTACGAAATGACTGATATATGAGACCAAAAGTATTTTTAACTATAGCATTGTTTTTACTTTTCTTTCTGGGAGAAATAGCAATTACTTTTTCTTTCAAAATGGAAAGTGACAAAACCTATGCAAAGCCCGGCAATACTCCTTTGTCATATAAGATCACCAATTCATATTCTGACTTGCCTGAAACTCACAATGTGGACAGTATTTTTGCTGATTTTATGACAAGAAATGAAATTGTCGGAGCGTCTTTGGCTATCACAAATAAGGGTAAACTGGTATATTCTAAAGGATTTGGGTTGTCTGACAGTGAAATAGCAGATTCTGTGACACCACGAAATTTATTCAGAATTGCCAGTGTTTCAAAGCTTATTACAGCTGTTGCAATCATGAAGCTGGTTGAAGATGAAAAGCTGGATATAAATTCCAAAGTATTTGGACCGGACGGACTATTAAACGATCCTGTCTATCTGAATTACCAGGATAAAAGATATGAACTTATCACGGTTCATAATCTTTTAAATCACACAGCAGGATGGAATGGTAAAAAAGCTGATCCTGTGTTTAATTCCCTTTATGTTGCACATGTAATGGATGTTCCACCTCCTGCCGATATGCCTGTAATCATTGAATATGCATTGAATAAGCCACTTGATTATACACCTGGCAAAAAGTATAGCTATTCTAATCTAGGTTATTCCATACTTGGAGAGATCATTAAGAAAGTTACCGGTATGAAGTATGAAGAATATGTGCAGTTTGCAATTTTGCATCCCCTGGGAATTTATGATATGCATATTGGCAAAAGCTTCTATGATGAGAGATATCCTTACGAGGTACGCTATTACGATTTACCCGATAATTCGTTGATATGGTCATACAATGGCTCAGGTGATCTGGTGCCTGTGGAATATGGCGGCAATCACATAGAACTTCTCGGTGCAGCAGGTGGTTGGGTAGCTTCGGCACCGGAATTGGCTAAGCTACTGGTGGCAATAGATGGCTTTGAAAGCAGACCGGATATTCTTTCAAAAAGAAGTATTCAATACATGACAAAATCCAAAACTCACACACGCAAACTTATTGGGTGGAGAGGATCAGACGGTTATGGTACCTGGTGGAGAACCGGAACCCTTTCGGGTACAACTGCCCTGGTAATGAGACATGCGAATGGAATTAACTGGGTGGTGCTCATGAACACTACTCCCAAAAAAAGATCAAGAATACATAACGAGCTTTCACGCACTATGTTCAGAGCCCTCAGAAGTGTTGACGAATGGCCTGAATATGACCTGTTCAATCCGGAATCAATAGAATCAACACAAGAAACCTACGCATACAGATAAGGAAATCCCATTTTGACAGTATTGAAAGTCCTGCCCTCCCGGGCAGGATTTTTTTATTGTGAAATGTTGGAAACTCTTACCTGATTAAACAGCATCCTTTCTTATCTTTACTATTCAAAGCCATGATGTATGTTCTTAAAACGGTACATAATCTTCCTGTCTGCGTTATTTTGTTTTCTCAGCGCAAGTACTCAGATTATTCCTTTTCAAAACTACACTGTTAAGAATGGTTTACCATCGAACTCAATTTTTGATATTGAGCAGGATCATCTGGGTTATCTCTGGCTTGCAACTCAGGTTGGAGCAGTGAAATTTGACGGTTACCGGTTTAAAACTTATACAATAAACGATGGTTTGCCTGATAACTATATACTGGACATCTATGTTGACAGTAAAAACAGGATATGGTTTTTCACAGAAAGCGGCGGACTTGGTTATATGAAAAACAATAAGATTCATGTGATAGATCAGTCCGGAGGCCTTGTTTCTAATATTTCCATTAAAGTATTTGAAGATAAAAAGAAAAATATCTGGTACATTTCAGACAATGGCTTTTCCATCATCATGCCTGATACGATCATGAGCTATAACGAAACAAATAGTCCCATAGTAAGTGAAATACTGTGTACATATGTTGCCTTTGACGGAACGGTTTGGCTTACTACAATGGAAGGCATTTACTATTATGATACGGAACTTCATATCTATAAACAACCTGATCTGAAAAATCTGATCGTTAGGGATATCAAAGAAGATAAACCCGGATCGTACTGGTTTGCTACGCAGGAAAAAGGAGTTTTGCATATTGAAAACAATAAGCTAACAAAACAATTCAATCATTCAACCGGGTTAAAAAGCGATATTTCAATTACGGTGCAACCGTTGAGCAAAAATAAATTACTTATAGGTACATCATTTCCCGGGGGATTATATTTAATTGAGAACGACACAATAAAAACCAGTTGGACTCAGGATATAAAAGATTTTATTATCCGGCAAATTCTTGTAGATAAAAGAAACAGGATCTGGTTAAGAACACATGAAAACGGACTGGTATTGGTAGAAAATGAGAAATTACAACGAATAGATGAAAGCAATAATCTGATACATAACCGCCCTACCAAGCTTTTTGAAGATGAAAACGGAAATATCTGGATAACTACATGGAACGGGCTATCCAAATACGGGAAAATCGTATTCCATATTTACAATGAAGGATTTGTGGATGAGGACAAAAACATCCAGAGTATTGCGTCATATGAAAATACTATCTATGCAGGCAGTTACAGTGGATTGAATATTATAGAAAACGATAAAATCATAAAAAAATACAATACGGCAAATGGTTTGAAGGGATCTAATGCTTCGGTGCATTCCATTTTTCCCGTTACTGAATCAGAAATATGGCTCGGTACTTTCGAGGGATTAACACTCTTTAACGGAAAAAACTTTTACCTGTATGCAGATTCTGTTTTCTCCGGAGATTTCCCGTATCCTGCCTGGGATATAGAAAAGTGGAATAGTCAATTGTTTTGTGCTTCCGGTAAAGGACTGATCAATTACAGTAAAAGTCGTTATCAACTGTTTAATATGTCAGACGGTTTGGCTGATGACTATATCTGGAGTATTGAAATAGACAGTAATAAAAATATATGGTGCGCCACTATTAACGGACTCTCCATATTTGATGGCAAACTCTTCCACAATTACGATACTTCCGACGGTATGACCATCAATTATTGCCACGATATAACATTTGATAAAAAAGGTTTTGCCTGGGTTGCTACTGATAAAGGTATTTCAAGGATCAGGTTAAACACAGACTGGTCAATTGATTGCAGGAACATTCTAAAAGAAGATGGTTTGTTCTCGGAAAATATCTTTCTCATTACTATTGATGAAAAAGGATATATCTGGGCAGGACATAACAACGGATTGGACAGGATTAGTCCGGGTGATTTTTCAATGGAACATTATGGTCCCTTGGAGGGCTTCCTGCCGGTAGAGACTTCCCTGGGAGCTGTGACCCAATCGATAGATAACAGTATTTGGTTTGGTACGGCGGGTGGAGTAGTCAAATATATGCCACAGAATGATATTACCAGGAACGATCCTCCCCTGGTATATATTACCGGAGTGAATCTGTACAACGATACCACATCCTTAGTGAAATTTGCTACGGGCAAAGACAGTATACACCAATTACCCGTTAACCTGGAACTGAAATACAACAAAAACAATCTCGTATTCAGTTATGTAGGTTTACATTATACAATCGTTGAAAAGAACCGATACATATATAAACTTGAAGGTTACGACAACTATTGGTCTGAACCCACAACTGAAATTCAAACTCCACCTTACCGAAAAATACCTCCCGGAAAGTACACTTTTCAGGTCATTGCTTCAAATTGCGACGGAGTCTGGAACAAAGAGCCTGCTTCTTTCAGTTTCGAAATCAGGCCTCCTTTTTACAAAACCTGGTGGTTCTATGCTATCGAAGCAATTCTCGGAATAAGTCTTTTTATCCTGATCATCCGCTACAGGGAACGAAAACTCAGGCACGACAGGGAAGTTCTGGCACAAAAGGTGAAGGAAAGAACGATTGAAGTAGAAAAGCAAAGAGACCAGATTGCCCTGCAAAAGAAAGAAATTACAGACAGTATAGTGTATGCAGAAAAAATCCAGTCTGCCGTATTGCCAAACAATGAATACATAGACAAACTGTTGAAAGACTATTTTATTCTTTACAAACCAAGAGATATAGTAAGTGGCGATTTCTACTGGATTGACGGGTATAAAAACAAGACAATTGTTGTGGCGGCAGATTGCACTGGACATGGCGTACCCGGTGCTTTTATGAGTATGTTGGGCATCTCCATACTAAATGAAGTAGCTGATCCTTCGAATAACTATGATGCCGGGCAAATACTGGATACACTGAGAAAACATTTAACCACTACCCTATGGCAAACAGGAAAAGATGAAGATGCGAAAGACGGAATGGATCTTTCATTGTGCATTATTGACTTTCAAAACAAAAGATTGCAATTTGCCGGGGCTTATAATCCTCTTGTGCTGATTCGCCAGAGTGAAATTATTGTATACAAAGGGGATAAAATGCCGGTGGGTTATCACCAGGCAAAAATATCTGAATTTACTACTCATAAGATCAATATAATCAAAGGCGATTGTCTGTACATGTTTTCTGACGGATACGCAGATCAATTCGGAGGATCCGAAGGAAAAAAATTCAAATCCTCAAACTTCCGGGAATTGTTACTGGAAATCAATAATTTATCCATGTCGGAACAAAAAATGAAACTAAATGAAACAATTGAAGACTGGAAGGGTATAAATGAACAGGTAGACGACATTCTGGTTATTGGGATCAGAATATGATGAAATTACCAAATAACGACTGATATTTTAAGCTTATATGCTATTAATCAATCTTTTATAGAAGAAATTGGTTTAATCGTACACAAAATGTTAAATACATCCAAATTCTGAAACATGAAAACCACAAAAACCTTTCGTCAAGTATCGGCATTCATTTCGCTTGCCGTTTTTCTATGTTTCCCGTCTCTTTCGCAACCAACCAATCTGATGTGGAAATATGCGAAATCAGCAACAAATGGAATTGTTGATAATATGATTGCTGATTCTGTAGGTAACGTTTACCTGTCAGGAAGATTTTATAAAAACGTATTCAACTACCAGGGAAGCGGAGCCATTGGAAGTCCAAACGAAAGCATAAGTACTATTTTTCTAATGAAAACTGCACCCACAGGACGTTTGATCTGGCTGCACGCTGTCCGGAGTTTGAATCCGGATGTAAATGTTGCGCCCGGAAATATATCAATTAATCAACGTGGTGAACTTACAACAGTTTTTACCATCTCTTCCGAAACAGAATTTCAGATCGGTGATTATACTGGTCAAACTGCAGGAATATATGAACATACACTTATTACCAAAATATCAAAAACGGGATTTATTTCGTGGGTTCACGAGATTGGTATAGATCCTGATACAGCGTGTGTTATGTATTCACCTGATTTGTTTTTGGATGAAGACGGGACAACTTATGTTTCAGGCGCTTTTGAAGGAGATTCTGTTTATATTGAAGGCCTGGAAGCACCCGGTACCCAGGCAGATGCCATGCTTTTTGTTGCAGGAATACAAAATGACGGTACCGTAGAATGGCTAAATACCTGTGACTACAATCACGGAGCTGATAATGGCGAAATATTTGTTTTAGATATTGCCAACAGTCATTCCGACTACTTCTATATGGGGGGTTATCATCGGGGGAACAGGCCATTTTATTTTGGCACGGATTCCATTTCGGGCACAACAGGGGATGATGCATTCCTTGCCATGTATACAAAAGACGGAGAATCACAATGGGCACGTTCATTTCCCGGAGATTCATCAGAATATATTAAAAATCTCATCGTACCGGAAAATGGTGATGTTTTTGTTACCGGAGTATTTAACAGCAACAATTTGAATATCGATGGAACTATCTATTCAAGCGTAAATGGTTATGATCTGTTTATCGCAAAATACGGCACATCAGGAAATTGTATACAATCAACACATATAGCAATTCAAAAAAGCAGCTACAGTGTTGATGAAGATGTTGTTCATACTGGTACCGATCCTCAAGGTAATCTGGTAATTTGTTCTGATTTTTATTCCGCATCGGTTTTTACCGGCAGCGGATTTGAATTAAATAATCCCGATGACCCGACAAGTGATATGATGATGGCAAAGCTTGACGGGATGAGCCTTGATCCAATGTGGACCAATCAGGGAACATCAGCGGGTGATAACAATTTTGAAAGCGTTTTTATTAACCGGGAGGGTGAAATATATTTTACCGGAACATCATACAACAAACTCAATGTCGATCTGGAAACAGTGGATGAAAACCTCACTGCCGGATCTCCTTATGTGGCCAAAATGATTACAGAAGGCATTCTTGATTACCTGTACTGGCAGCCAAACACACTGGGTAATGCAATTTATGCCGGGAAAGTTGCCAGTGACAAATATGGTAATGCATACGTATCGGGTAATTTCTTTGGTCCTGACAACATGCTGGATGACATCGGACTGGTACAACCGGGAGATTCAGGTGTATTTATTGCCAGATATAGCCGGGTACGCAATGTCAGCGGAACAGTATTTGATAATGCCAATAATCCCATATCGCAGGGTTATGTGAAAATATACGGGTATACGTATTATCAGAGATCACCCATAAACGACTCTGTTGATGTAGACGTAAATGGCAACTACGTATTCCAGGATATACCATATGGTGAGTATATTTTGGTTGCTCTTCCGGGAGATGATATGACAACCGGTTTTGTTCCCACCTATTATCCTACTTACGAATACTGGGAATTTGCAGAACCAGTCATTGTGGATCCAACGTCTGTTACGGAAGATTTGAACATTCATTTACAACCATTAGCGCTTTTTGAGGGCATTACACAGGTTGGTGGTCAGGTACTTGACGCAGAAGCTCAGGATCTGAAATCAGCTTTTTTTGAAAAAGCTAAACCAAGCAGAAGAGCCACTGTTGTTCTGGCCGGCCAAAAACATACAAAAAGCATGTATGAAGTTGTAGCCACCACGGAAACTGATGAAGCCGGGAATTTCGCATTTTATGGCATTGAGGACGGCAACTACTATTTATGGGTGGATATACCGGGATTACCGGTTGAAGATGTCTACTTTATTGAGGTATCAGGTCACCAGTATGTTTCCTCGCTCGATTATCTGGTTACGGAAGAAGAAGTTGTCCAGGATGGCTTTCCGGAATACAGCAGCAGTCATGATATTATAAATGATGCAGATATTCTGGTATACCCCAATCCTGCCAAAAATTTCTTAATCATTGAACTGGTGAGATCCTCTGTGGGCATTTGCGATGTGTTTGATTCGAACGGACGTTTGCTGAAACACAAAAAAATGGCATCCGGAACAGAGATTCTTGACATTTCCGAATATCCCTCAGGGGATTATATTATCAGAGTAATTACAGATCATAGTGTTGATTTCAGAAAAATCAATTTTGTGCAATAAATACAAATCCTGTAATACTATTTTTAGATCAGACCGGGAGAAAACATACTCCCGGTTTTTTGTTTTAAACATATCTTACCTACATTTGTTAATGTGTATAAATGAGTTTGTAAATGCTCTGAATGCATGAATTTATGCGCAACAAGTCAGATAACCTTTACTCGGAACGAGTTTAAATTGCTTTGTTGTTCTTATATTCACGCACCGATAGATTACACAGAATGAATCTTTTATGGCAACATTTGATATTATTATGCCCAAAATGGGCGAAAGCGTCCAGGAAGCTACAATAACCAAATGGTTTAAGAAGGTTGGTGATGCGGTTGAAGAAGAAGATGTTCTTCTTGAAATTGCAACAGATAAAGTGGATTCTGAAATCCCGTCGCCTGTCGACGGCATAATTACTAAAATACTGTATGAAGTAAATGCAGTTGTAGCTGTCGGAGAAGTAATTGCAGTAATTGATTTGAGTGGAGATCTGCCTGATGAAGAAAAATCAGGGAAAGATATCGTTGAAAAAAAAGAACCAAAAAAAGAAATACCAAAAGCAGAAGTCAAAGCAACTCAAGGTTCCGGTAAAGATTATGCAAAATCAGCCAAATTCTTTTCTCCGTTAGTTAAAAATATAGCCGAATCAGAAAATATACCGGTTGAAGAACTGGAACAAATAAAAGGAAGCGGACATAACGGAAGAATTCGCAAGCAGGATGTACTGGAATATGTCAGGACAAGAACAGAGCAGAAATCAGGAAAAGAGACACAAGGGAAAGTCAAACAGAAACCTGAAGTACAAATTGCAATACATGAAGGGGATGAAATCGTACAAATGGACCGTTTGCGTAAGTTAATTGCAGACAAGATGGTCCTTTCAAAGCAAATATCTCCTCACGTAACGAATTTCATCGAAACCGATGTAACAAATCTTGTGATTTGGAGAAATAAGGTAAAAGTAGAATTTGAAAAGAGGGGAAAGCAGAAGCTTACTTATATGCCGGTATTCATTGAAGCTGTTGCAAAGGCTCTGAAAGAATTTCCGGGAGTGAATGCTTCTGTTGATGAGGACAAAATCATACTGAGGAAAAATGTTAATATTGGTATTGCAGTAGCTTTGCCTTCAGGAAATCTTATTGTTCCGGTAATTCAGAATGCTGATCAGAAATCGATTGTCGGGTTAACTGTTGATCTTAACACCCTTGCTGTAAATGCAAGAAACAATAAACTCAACCCTGATGATATCCAGGGAGGTACATTCACAATTTCCAATTTCGGAACATTTAAAAATCTTACCGGTACTCCGATAATTAATCAACCTCAGGTAGCAATTCTTGCTACCGGAACAATTGAGAAGAAACCGGCCGTTCTCGAAACCCCTTCCGGCGATGTTATTGCTATCCGGCATAAGATGATACTTGCTCTTACGTATGATCATAGAGTCGTTGATGGTGCCCTGGCAGGAGCATTCCTTAAATATCTTTCCGATTATCTGCAGAACTTTGATATAAACAGATCTTTTTAATCTAAAAAAATATTTCAATGGCATATACCGATACACCGGTTAAAAAAGCATACAATATTAAGTCTACAGATAAAAAGACCTTAAAAAAATGGTTTCATCTTCTGGTACTTGGCCGCATTCTGGACGATCGTGCTCCAAATTACCTTAAACAGGCTATCGGATGGTCTTATCATGCTCCTTATGCCGGGCATGATGGGATTCAGCTTGCTATTGGTCAGGTTTTTGACAAACAAACAGATCATCTTTATCCATATTACCGTGATATGATGACGGCCATTTCAGCAGGACTTACTGCAGAAGAGATCATATACAATGGCATTTCGAAAGATATTGATGTAGCTGGTGGCGGAAGACATATGTCTAACCATTTTGCTAAGCCTGCATGGAATATTCACAATGTTTCGTCTTCAACAGGAAATCATACTGTCCATGCAACAGGAACAGGCCGAGCATTCACAAAATACAACCATAAAGGAGTTGTCATCAGTTCGCAGGGTGAATCATCAGTCTCAGAAGGATATGTATATGAAGCTATAAATGGAGCCTCAAATGAAAAGCTTCCTGTTATCTTTGTATTCCAGGACAACGGGTATGGAATATCAGTTCCCAAAAAAGACCAGACGGCCAACAGAAAAGTAGCCAATAATTTTTCAGGATTTAAAAACCTTCGTATCATTTACTGCAACGGGAAAGATGTTTTTGATTCAATGAATGCCATGACAGAGGCAAAAGAATGGGCAATAAAAAACTCCATGCCGGTGATTGTTCAGGCCAATTGTGTCCGTATCCACTCCCACTCCAATTCAGACCGACACGAATTGTATCGCAATGATTATGAATTGAATTATGTTAACCAATACGATCCGCTGGCAAAATATCGACGGCTTTTGCTTAGGTATAAAAGGTTTACTGAAGACGAACTTGTTGAAATTGAAAACAAAGCAAAAGAAGAAGTCAAAGCGGCCCACAAAAAAGCGATGTCTGCACCGGATCCTTCGCCTGAATCAGTCCATGATTTTGTAATAGGACCGGAATACAAACCGAAAAAATACCCTGAAGGAATTCATGCTGAAGAAGGACCGAAGAAGAAGCTCATTGAGGCGATCAATGAAACTCTGAAGGCAGAATTCAGGTACAATCCCGATACATTTATCTGGGGTCAGGATATAGCATATAAAGAAAAAGGAGGGATCTTCAATGTAACAAAAGGAATGCAAAAAGAATTCGGTAAGGAAAGAGTATTTAATGCTCCTATTGCCGAAGATTTCATTATGGGTACTGCAAACGGAATGTCAAGATTCGATAAAAAGATCCGGATCGTTGTTGAAGGTGCTGAATTTGCAGACTATTTCTGGCCGGCTATGGAACAGTTCGTTGAAACAACCCATGAATACTGGCGTTCCAAAGGTCAATTCTCACCCAATATCACCGTACGTCTTGCTTCGGGAGGATATATCGGTGGTGGATTGTACCACTCGCAGACCATTGAAGGCACGTTAACTACTTTTCCGGGTACAAGGGTGGTTTATCCTTCATTTGCTGATGATGCTGCCGGATTGTTACGAACATCCATACGATCGGAAGGGATGACTGTGTTCCTTGAACCAAAATCTTTATACAATGCACCAATTGCTGCTACTCCGGTACCCGAGGATTTTGAAGTTCCCTTTGGCAAAGCACGGATCAGACGCGAAGGCAAAGATCTTTCTATCATCACTTACGGAAATACAACACACATGTGTTTGGAGGTTGCAGAAAAACTGGAGCAAGAAACAGGAGCTGATATTGAAGTTGTAGATCTGCGATCATTACTTCCACTGGACACAGATGCAATTCTTGCCACAGTAAAAAAAACAGGAAAGGTTCTGGTTGTGCATGAAGACAAAGTTTTTGGCGGCTTCGGAGGAGAAATTGCCGCAATAGTTGCCGATAAAGCATTTGAATACCTTGACGGACCGGTGCGACGCTCAGGATCAACATTTACGCCGGTTGGCTTTAACCGGATACTGGAAAAGGCTATACTCCCCAATGCGGATAAAATTATGCAGGCAACAAAAGAACTTCTGGATTACTAATATCTATCTGAAACCATTATGAAAAAGGCAGGTTTATTCTATAGCTTCAATACCAGAAAAACTGCGCAGGCAGCAAAACGCATTGTTGAAAACCTTGGAAAAGAAAACCTGGATGAGATCAATGCGGAAACGGTAACAGAAGATCAGTTTATTAAATACGACAACCTGATCCTGGGAGTACCTACATGGTTTGACGGAGAGTTACCCAATTACTGGGACGAATTTGTTCCTGCACTTGAAGATCTTAGCCTGAAAGGCAAACGAATAGCCATTTATGGCGCCGGTGATCAGAAAGGATACCCGGAAAACTTTGTAGATGGAATTGGTATTATGGCCAAACTTGTTGAAGAACAAGGAGCTGAGTTGGTCGGATTCACTGATGTTAAGGGATATACTTTTGAACAATCAAAAGCACAGCGGGGAAATAAATTTGCCGGCTTAGCACTGGACTTTGAAAACCAGGCAAGTAAGAACAAAGAACGAATTGCCACCTGGTGTAACCAATTAAAAAAAGAATTCCATTGAAAAAGCCAATCCAAATTACCTTCAAAAAAGAGTATTTTCTGACAGATCCTGATTTTTTCTGAACAAGTTCCGGTCAACTTCTACTGCATACATCTTATCTTCTTCATACGGCCGCAGAAAAGAAAGCGTTTTTTCCAGTGAAATAGCCGGATCAATCCATGCCTTTTCAATTTCTTCGTCAAGAATTACAGGCATTCTTTTTTTAAGATTATGAATTTTCTCCATCAGGGGATTGGCCCTGGTAGTAATTACTGAAAATGTATCTAAAATTTCACCTGTTTCCCTGTTTGTCCACGAATCATATATTCCCGCAAGAGCAAATGCTTCAGCATTCTTTACATTGATATAATAGGGTTGTTTTAACTTTCCTTCCGTATGCCACTCATAAAATCCATTGGTCAATACCAGACATTTCCTTGTTTTTATTAAATGTTTGTATGAAGCTTTCTCTGCAATTGTCTCAGCCCTGGCATTAAAGGTCTTCATCCTGATTTTATCAGCAGATTTAGTATCTTTTACCCAAAATGGGATAAGACCCCATGCAAATAGTTTTATCTTTTCCGGTTCATCCGAACAAACAACCGGACATTCGGGAAGATTGAATGCTGAAGCTCTTTGTTGCTTTCTATACGGAAGGTGTTTATCAAGGTTTGCTTTGAATCTTTTTTCCAGTTGCTCCCTGGTCAGGTTGATCTCGATAGTATAACACATGAATTTTCGTTCATTGAATTATCTATTTCTGAGTACTAAAACAAAAATCCTAAGCTAAGAATCAGTTGATTCAACCTTTGATCAAAATTAAAATTCTGGCCGGCAATGGTAATGCCATCTCCGAATTTACTCAAATTCCCTTCGTATTTTACATCCAGTAACAAAGATCCTAATTCAAGTCCTATTCCGGCCTGGTAGCCAATAGTAGCTCCTTTAAAACTTTGTTCAATTCCGTTTTCTTCCAGCAAATCCGATTTAGACTTTAACATCACACTGGCAACTGGTCCGGCCTGTAATTTCATGGGTCCTATTATTACACCTGCTATTATTGGCAAATCAAGTTTATTAAATGACTGTTTCCCAATCTGTTTTTCTCCGGTTGAGATCTCAGTCAAAGCCAGATCAGTTCTGGCTGTTGAAAATAACAATTCCGGTTGAATAACAAGCATTGATATTTTAATTTGAGAGATAACACCAAAATGAAATCCAACCTGACTATTATTATAATCAAGTTTATACTCGGGATTATCAAATTCTTTAAGTTTGACCCGGCTTGAACTTATTCCTCCCCGAATACCGAATTTGATCTGAGCCTGACCCGGAGTCCAAACCAATAATGCAATAATAACAAGAGTTATATATTTTAATCTCATTTTAGTAGTATTTTGATTCGAATCAATAATTATAGACAAATATAGTATGAACTGGTTGCAATAAAATTATATTTTATTCAATAAAAACTGGAAATAAAAAACGAAAAAAACCAACTTATTAGTGTAAATACGAACAATCAATACAATAAAATTATACCAAAAAAATAGTAATTAATTGGTATTCAGGCATATAACCAAACTTTAATAAAAATGACAAAAGGTGTCTTTTAATCGAAAGTGAGCCAACAAAAGAAACATACGGTTTGAAGAGAAGAACAATTATTTTTTTTTACTTTTGCCATTCAAAAAAAAACGATTATGATAATTTCAAAAGACAAAGTAGTATCACTCACCTATGAATTAAGACTTGACGGAAATAAAGGAGAAATTATTGAAACTTTGAATGATGATTCACCTCTTACTTTTCTTTACGGATCGGAAAATTTATTGCCGAAATTTGAGCAAAACATCAACAGCCTGAAAGTTGGCGATAGTTTTAGGTTTGATCTTAAGGCAGAAGATGCTTACGGTGAAGTCAACGAAAATGCCATTGTAAACGTACCGATCTCAGCATTTGAAATAGATGGCAAAATTGATAATAATATGTTGAAGAAGGGCAATAAAATACCAATGCAGGATTCTTCCGGAAATAAATTGACAGGGATTGTAAAAGAAATTACCGATGAATCTGTTGTTATGGATTTCAATCATCCGATGGCAGGTAATCATCTGTTTTTCAGTGGCAAAATAACTGAGATCCGTGAGGCTACTGATGAAGAGATGCATCGCGGCCATGTTCATTATCCCGGAAATTGCGAAGGATGTTCAGATTGCAATGGTGAAGACGGTCATTGCTAGAGAATAAAATATTCAGATCGCGGCAAATCCTGTATTCATTGAAATGCAGGATTTTTATTTTAGCTTGAACTCATCAGCATCATTTAGCACCGGAAAACTATTTCTGAATTTGCCCAGAAGCTGAAGGTCAAGATCACCACATAGTATTCCTTCTTTATTTTCAATCTTATGTATTACTTCACCTGCAGGGGATACGATTTGCGTATTCCCAATATACTGAATGTTTCTTCCGTCTTTTCCTATCCTGTTAATGCCTGCCACATAGCATTGATTTTCAATGGCTCTGGCTTTCAATAATGTTTCCCAGGCATCATTTCTTACCGATGGCCAGTTTGCACTGAAGATCAACAGATCATATTTGTATTTTACATTTCTGCTCCATACCGGAAACCTCAAATCATAGCAAATCAGCGGATACAATTTCCATCCATTATACTCAATGATTCTCATTTTTTCTCCGGCCACATAATGTTGTGGTTCATCCCCCATGGTAAACAAATGCCTTTTATCATAAAATTGCAGGGGTCCTTCAGGAGGAATAAAATAAAGCCTGTTATAAAATTTGTTTTTTACTCTTGCAGGAAAACTTCCAAGAACAGCTGCATTATATTTCTTTGATACAGAATGCATCCAATCCTGGACTGATTGATAATCCTCTTCACAAAATAGTTCCGGTTGCATCGTAAATCCTGTAGCAAACATTTCGGGCAAAAGAATCAAGTCTACCTGCGAATTTAGCCTGATCAGTAGGGTGTTAATTTTGCTTAAATTGGCATTGATATTATGCCATTCAATATCGTATTGCACTGTTGCAATATGTAGAATGCGTCTCACAAAAGAAAACTTATCTTTTAGAAATAAGCATTTTGGTTATTTTAACAATCAATTCCTCCGGGTCAAAAGGTTTCACAATAAAATCGTTTGCACCGGCAGTGTATGCTTTCTGAATAGACTCATCCAAATGACTTCTGCTCAAAATGAGAATGGGCGTATCGATATGCAATTCATCGCGGATGATTTCAACAACTTCAAAGCCACTCTTTTTTGGCATGAACAAATCAAGAATAATCAGGTCAAACTCTTCATTTTCAATAGATTCCAATGCTTCTTTGCCATCATCAACGGTTGTAACTTCATAGCCCAGTCTAACAAGAGCATGAACAACGATCTTTTGCATCATGGCATCATCTTCAGCATATAGAATTTTCATACACTAAAAATTAAAATCCCGATCAAAACTTTCAATTAATTTCTTTATTTTAAAATCAACATTATCAATTAAAGCAGGGACCAGATCCAAATTTTCATTTTTCTTAGTGAATTCTTCAATTTTCATCAGATCTTCCTCTAACTTTTTTGCTCCCAGAAATGATACTCCCGGAATAAATCTGTGTGTTTCTTTGCTCAAAGCATCAATCGCTTCACATTCTAAATTGCTTCTGGCTTTATCCAGATATGCAGGGGCAACTTCTTTAAAAGTATTGATCATTTCGCGGATAAAACTTTTATCGCCATCTGAAATCTTATTCAAAAACGACAAATCGTATAACTTCTCTTCCGGCATTTTGACTATTTTATCTATTCAATTACAAAAATGAAAAAAAATCTCACTTTCACCTCATATTCCAGTCAGGTGTTATTGACAAAAAAATGATTATGGTGTAATTTTTGCATTAATGTTATTGATGTATTATTTTCGCAAGATATTTTAAGTGACTGATTATTATTATACTTGGAAATTATTGCTATGAAAACTAATTATTTTAAACTATGTATCGTTATTACCGGAATATTTGCCATTACCAGTATGGCCAGTGCGCAACGTGCAAAAATTTATGAAAATCCTGAATACGGTGCTGATAGTTCCTCACGTATGGAATGTGCTTCCAACCTCTCAATAATGAATCAATATGTTAAAATTAACACATATGAATATGCATATGATTCTTGGAGGTACTGTTTTTACAACTGCCCGAAGGCAAGCAAGAATATCTACATACATGGAGCAAAAATATTAAAATACAAAATTGAGAAGGAAGAAGATGAAGTAGCAATGAATGCTTATATTGATACGTTGATGATGTTGTATGATCAACGAATGGAGTATTTTAAGCAACCCGGATATGTCTTTGGAATCAAAGGAATAGATTTGCTTCGATACAGGAGTTCCGATATTGAAGAAGCTTATGGTTACCTTGAAAAATCCATTAAATACAATCAGGCAAAAGTAGATGAATCGGTTGCTGTAACGTATATTACAGCCTCTTATAAATTATTGCAGGACAACAAAATAGGTGCTGATATAATGATCAATAATTATGTGTTAATCATGGATTTGCTGAATGAAAAGGTGCAAAGTGGTGATAAAGATCCCAAACTGCCTCAAGCCATTGAGAACATTGAAAAAGTCTTTGCTGAAAGTGGGGCGGCAGATTGTGAATCGCTTATTGCGATCTTTAGTGAAAAATTTGAAGCAGAACCTGAAAATGTCGATCTGCTGAAAAAGATCACCTCTCTTCTCTCAGAAACAGGATGTGAAAAATCAGAATTGTATGCAAAAGCTGCCGAAGCACTATACAAATTAGAACCATCAGCCGAATCTGCAGCAAAACTAGCTAATCTTTTTGCTATCCGGGAAGTATATTCAAAGGCCCAAGTTTATTATAATAAAGCCATAAGCCAGGAAACAGACTATGAAAAGAAAGCGTATTATTACTACAACCTGGCGAAAGTTGCATTTCAGCAAAAAGATTACCCGTCATGCAGAAAATATGCTCTATCGGCCATAAACCTGAAAAGCAATTATGGCGAAGCGTATATTCTTATCGGTACTGCTTATGCAGCAGGCAGCAGTTCTTGTGGTTCAGATTTTGAGAAACAGGCAGCATATTGGGCTGCAGTCGATAAATTCATAAAAGCAAAAACCGTTGATCCCTCAGTGAAAGGAATTGCCGATGAACAAATCAAAACCTATTCTCAACAATTCCCAAACAATGAAATCACTTTCTTTAACGGGTATACCGATGGAGATACTTATACGGTTGGTTGCTGGATAAATGAGACTACAATTGTCAGAACGACTAAATAGTTCAAAAGGCTCTTCTATGAAGGGCTTTTTTATAACTATCAAGCCTCAAATTTATATCCTACTCCTTTAATGGTTTTAATTCTCTGATCTCCTGTCTTTTCCCGGAGTTTCCTGATGTAAACGTCAATTGTTCTGTCACCGACAAAAATGTCGGTTCCCCATAACTGATCAAAAATCTCTTCACGGGTAAACACTCCGGATGGTTTTGACGTTAGAAGTCGCAGGAGTTTAAATTCCTTCCTTTCGCAAAATACAGGAATGGGATTCAACAATATCAGGCTTATCATCGACAACAAGTATCTTTGCATCAGAGGGATTCATAGTAACATAAGTATCCTGCATTTACAAAAATACGAGCGGATATTCAGGAATATGTTAAGAAAAAATTATTATAAGGGATGTGTATTTTAATTCTGAATTAAATGACTTAACATTAATTTAACATAGAATTATCATTATATTACTTTTCAAAACTATTTTTGTGCTTTGAAATTTTCTGAAAATGGATAAAGTTTTTCTGATCATTGTACTTGTTCTTTTTATACTGGCAATATCCGATTTAATTGTTGGAGTGAGTAATGATGCTGTAAATTTCCTCAATTCAGCTATAGGAGCCAAGGTAGCGCCGCTTCGCATAATACTGATTGTAGCTGCAGCAGGTGTACTCTTCGGAGCCACTTTTTCGAGCGGTATGATGGAAGTCGCCAGAAAGGGTATATTCTTTCCAGGTTCCTTCACTTTTGCCAACATCATGATCATCTTCCTTGCCGTTATGATTACTGATGTTGTATTGCTTGATCTCTTTAATACTTTTGGTCTCCCGACTTCCACTACCGTATCCATTGTCTTTGAGTTGCTCGGCGCTGCTGTTGGAATGTCTATTTTGGTAATTATGCAAAAAGGAGAAGAGCTTGCTACGATGAGCAACTACATCAATTCCGGAAAAGCACTGGCCATTATATTTGGTATTTTGTTATCTGTAGTCATTGCATTTACTGTTGGTGCCATTGTGCAATACATTTCCAGATTGATATTCACATTCAACTATGAAAAAACCATTAAATATTTTGGCGCTGTCTGGGGCGGTATTGCTATAACAGTTATAACTTATTTTATCTTAATTAAAGGAGCCAAAGGAGCTTCATTTATGACTGAAGAATATCTTTACTGGATTAAATCACATACTTTGCTCATTCTTGGGGCCAGTCTGTTGATCTGGTCAATCATACTTCAATTGCTGTTTTGGGCATTTCATTTCAATATTTTAAAATTTATCGTATTAACAGGAACTTTTGCGCTGGCTATGGCATTTGCAGGAAATGACCTGGTAAATTTTATCGGTGTGCCACTGGCAGGTTTTGAATCATTCAGAATTTTTTCTGAAACAGAAGGAGCAAGTCCCGATGGATTCCTGATGTCCTCACTTGCCGGGCAAGTAAAAACACCAACACTATTTTTATTGATTGCCGGTCTTATTATGGTTATAACACTCTGGCTAAGCCGGAAAGCCAGATCGGTAGTTCAAACCACTTTAAATTTGAGTGACCAGGACCAGATAAACGAACGGTTTGAATCAAGCTTTCTGGCACGATCATTAGTTCGACAGGCAGTTACGATAAACAAAGGAATACAAAAAATAGTGCCTGAATCGTTTATCAATAGAATTGAAAAAAGATTTGACACTTCGTATTTCAAAAATCAGGTAAAAGCAAATCCTGGTATGTCTTTTGACTTGATACGTGCTTCTGTTAACCTTGTGGTTGCCAGCATTCTGATTGCTTTTGCCACATCACTGAAATTGCCTTTATCAACAACGTATGTGACATTTATGGTCGCCATGGGGTCTTCGCTGGCTGATGGCGCCTGGGGACGTGAAAGTGCTGTTTACAGAATAACGGGAGTTGTAACTGTTGTTGGCGGCTGGTTTTTCACGGCATTGAGTGCGTTCACAGTCTCATTGCTGGTTGCACTTATTTTAAAATGGTCACATTTGTATGGCCTGATTGCCCTTATACCTCTTGCCATCTTTTTAATAATTAAGTCACACTTCATTCATTCAAAAAAAACCGCTGAGGAAGTTAAAGAAATTGAAAAATCCGGAATTTCTTCCCTTGATGGTGATAGTGTTTATGACACCTGTTCTGAAAATGTTAGTAATATGTTAATGGCTGCTGCAAAAACACTGGACAAGTCTGTTGAATTTCTTATAAAAGAAAAACGAAAAAAACTAAAAGAGGATGTAAAATCAGTAAAACATTTGAATAAGAATGCAAAAGGATTAAAGAAGGAAATTCCGAATACTTTAGAGAAACTTACTGAGGAATCTTATGAAAGCAGCCACAATTACATAGAAATAATTGATTATTTGCGGGAGATGATGCATAGTCTTTCTTTTATTGTGAATCCCTGTTATAAACATGTAGATAACAATCATGCTCCTCTTACCGAATTTCAGGCCAAAAGTCTTACTGAAATGAGCAAGGATATTAAAGATTACATCTCAGAAATTGTAGGGGTAATCTCAACATCTGATTATTCAAATTCTGAAAAATTGATCAATAAGGCTTTGGCTCTGAATGAGAAAATCACACGAATAAGAAAAAAACAATTGAAGCTGATCAAGAAGGAACCCGGAAGTACTCGTACCAATATGTTATTTATGGATATTCTTAATGAAGCTAAGAATATCATTCTTTTTGTAAATAATATTTACAAATCATTCCGTGATTTTGCAAAAAACAATCAATCCGTCAGTCTTAAAAGCATACAGAAAGGAATATAATACACACAGCTTCATCGATCTTCTTTGAAAAAAACAAGTATTTACTTTTCTTTGTTCACCTCCGGAATATGAAATCGCTTTCTGATCTTTTTATTCCGTTTCCGGTGTTTAATGATCTTCGATTCTATGTAAAATATTATTTCTTCGGCCATGTTTTTGATAAGATCACCGCAACGCTCAAGTTTTCCAACAGTGCGTGAAACAAGGATGATATTTGATACCTTATCTTTCGAAGTCTTCATGTAATCCTGCATGAGCTTAGGAACTTTCTTATTCACCTTATCGATCTCCTTATCGATTTTAAATACTGTTTTTGCAAGTTTTACATCACTGTTTTCCAGTGCACTGGAAACATTGGAAAGCATTTTATCAATATGATCAAACAACTCAGGCAACCTGACAAGATGAATGATTTCTTTTGAAAGGATCAATTGATCCTCATAAACAAAACTGGATATTCTATACGCATGGTCACCAATTCTTTCCAAACTGCTTGCCATTTTTAAAATGGCTATTGCCAGTCTCAGGTCGGCAGCAACCGGCGCATGCAACGCCAGAAAATCTTCACATTCCCTGTCAATAGTCAGCTCATAAGAATTCACCCGGCTTTCTTTTTGCATTACTTCACTGGCAACTTCGGTATCGCCGGTAAGAACCGCTTCTTTTGCCAGTGCAAGCTGATCTCTTACGAGATCAACCATTTCAAAAAATATATTTTTTATTCTGTCAACTTCGTATTCAAGAGGAATCATATTTTATTTGTTATGAATTAAATTGAAATAAAATTAGAATAAAGAGATTCAATTATCCAAACCTTCCGGTAATATAATTTTCTGTTCTTTCATTCTGAGGATTGATAAAAATATCCTTTGTTGCCCCTTCCTCTATAAGCTCACCCAAATAGAAAAACGCCGTACGATCACTCACCCTTCCAGCCTGCTGCATGTTATGCGTAACAATGATAATCGTATACTCATTTTTCAATTCAAAAATAAGCTCTTCAATTTTTCCAGTTGAAATCGGATCGAGTGCTGAAGTCGGTTCATCCATTAATATTATATTCGGTTCAACTGCTAAAGTACGTGCTATGCACAATCGCTGCTGCTGACCGCCTGATAAAGCAAGGGCGTTTTTTTTCAGGTCATCCTTTACCTCATCCCATAAAACAACCTGCTTTAAAGAAGATACTACCCGCTCATGCAAAAAAGATTTATCTTTCACTCCCTGGATTTTAAGTCCGTAGGCTACATTATCAAAAATCGATTTTGGAAAGGGATTTGGTTTCTGAAAAACCATACCAACATCTTTACGCAACTTTTCAAGGATAATTTTTTCACTATTAATATCCTCTCCGTCAATAATAACATCACCTTCCAGCCTATACCCTTCGATATAGTCGTTCATGCGATTAAATATTCTAAGGTAGGTGGATTTTCCGCATCCCGAAGGACCAATCAGGGCTGTAACAGAAAAAGGCTGAATTTGCATTGAAATATTTTTCAGTGCCTGAAAATTATCGTAAAAAACATTCACTTTTTTGGTAACGATTTTATGATCCAGATCTCCCTCGTTTTTCACAACGGTAAAGTTCTCAATATTTTTTGTCTTTTCTTCTATCATGTGTATATTTATATCATTCATTAGCATACTATTACAGGTTTTCTTATTACCAGGCAACTTTCTTCTGCCATCTGTTCCTCATATAAATTGCTATTCCGTTCATTGCGAAAGTTAAAACCAACAAAATGACAATTGCAGCAGCCGCATTCGTGATAAAACCATGTTGAGGCCTTGATATCCAGTTGAATATTTGTATTGGCAATACTGAAAATTCATCCATTGGAGTACTGGGAGCAAAAGGCACGTATGCCAGGGCTCCCACAACGATCAATGGAGCAGCCTCACCAATTGCACGGGAAAGAGCAAGTATAACTCCCGTAAGGATTCCACCAAAAGAAGCAGGTACAACCTGATTATATATTGTTTGCCACTTGGATGCCCCCAGTGCATAGGAAGCATCGCGAAGCGATTGGGGAACTGCTTTTATACTTTCCCGGGTAGCTACAATGATTATAGGCAAAATCAACAATGCCAGTGTTAGGCTTCCGGCAAGAACAGAACTTCCCATATGCATCACTCTGGCAAAAATTTCGAGGCCCAGCAAACCGTAAATTATTGAAGGAACTCCGGCAAGATTTGATATATTAACTTCAAATACTTTTGAGAGCCAGCCTTTTTTTGCATATTCTTCAAGATAAACTCCTGCAGCAATGCCAATAGGGAATGCAATAATAGCTGTAAGAAACAAAACCCATATTGAGCCCATCAGGGCCGTATAAATTCCCGCTTTTTCCGGTAAACGCGAAGGAAGATTTATGAGAAACTTCCAGCTTAGTCTTGGTAAGCCTTCAATAAGAATATTCCCGATAAATATCGTGAGTAGCACAAGACCAATGAAGGTACTAAATACACCTGCTGTAAGAAAAAGCTTATCTTTTAATCGATTTATTTTTACTCTATTCATACTTTTCCCTGTATTTATTTTTTAACCAATGACTAATGCTGTTCAGAATGAAAGTAACCACAAACAAAGTGATGCCTGCTGCAAAAATTGTCCGGTATTCCAGAGAGTTATGAGGAACATCACCAAGACTCACCTGCACTATATAAGCTGTAAGGGTTTCAATTGGCACCAATGGATTGAACGTAAATCGTGGCTGCTGTCCGGCCGCAATAGCAACAATCATGGTTTCTCCAATAGCTCTTGATATTGCCAGGATAACGGATACCACAATACCTGATGAAGCCGCCGGAACGGTCACCCGTATGGCAGTCTGAAAACGAGTTGAACCCATACCATATGATGCTTCGCGCAAAGAATAAGGAACTGCATTGAGTGCGTCTTCACTCAAGGAAGATATTATGGGAATAATCATTATCCCCATTACAAAGCCTGCTGAAAGCGAATTGAAACCAGACATACCGGGAATAAGCATCTGCAAAAAAGGTGTTACCACAGTCAATGCAAAAAACCCGTAAACAACAGTCGGCACAGCAGCAAGCATTTCGAGGGAAGGTTTTACATATTGTCTGAAACGTTTTGGTGCATATTCGCTCAAATATATTGCTATGGCCAGTCCGATAGGCAGAGCAACCAGAATGGCTATGAATGAAGTTAACAAAGTACCTGACAAGAGCGGTAATATCCCGAACCTTTTCTTTGTAAACAGAGGGGTCCACTCTGTACCAGTCAGAAATTCTACAATGGATACTTCACTGAAAAATTTAAATGCTTCAATGGCCAACATAAGAACTATTCCTACTGTAGTAAGAATAGTAATACATGCACTAAGCAACAAAAATTTCTCTATAAAATATTCCGATTTGCGGACCATCTCTTATTAATTCAAGACAAATCGCCAGATCTTGTCCGGCGATTTGCAGCTTTCTTCATTACCTATAAACTTTCTACAAAGGATAAAAATTTGCTGGTCTGAGTTTCATAATCTTCAGCCGGTAAAGGAACATACCCAACTTCCTCAGACAAAACAGGAGCATTTTTCAGGTAAAATTTCATAAATTCCTGAACTTCGGTTCTTTTGGCTGCCGTGCTGTTTACATATACAAACAATGGTCTTGAAAGAGGAGTATATGTGCCATTGCTGACCGTTTCAATTGACGGAGCTACAGGGCCATCACCACCATCCACAGCAACAAGCCTTAATTTATCCGCATTCTCCTCGTAATATGCCAGACCAAAAAATCCAAGTCCGTATTTGTCACCTGCCACACCCTGTACCAGAACATTGTCATCCTCCGAAGCAGTGAAATCTCCACGACTGGAACCACTTTCACCAACTACTGCTTCTGTAAAATAATCATAGGTTCCTGAAGCAACACCGGGTCCAAATAAGTGAATTTCTTCATCCGGCCATTCTGCACGCATCTGGTTCCATTTTATCACTTCTCCCTGGGCAGCAGGCTCCCACAAACGCTTCAATTCATCAACAGTAAAATGATCCACCCAGTCATTTTCAGGATTTACAATCACTGCAAGACCGTCAAAAGCAACTGTTAAATTAACATAGGTAATATTATTTTCAGCACACACATCAATCTCCTTTTGCTTGATCGGACGGGAAGCATCAGAAAGATCGGTTTCACCCCGACCGAATTTTTTAAATCCTCCACCTGTGCCAGAAATTCCCACTGTAACTTTTACATCCGGATAATCCACCCTGAATTCTTCAGCTACAGCTTCTGTTATTGGATATACCGTACTTGAGCCGTCAATTTTAATCGTACCGGAAAGATTTGACTTCTGTTTGTCTGTACCTCCTCCGCAGGATGCAAGAAGAAGCATGATTGCAATTGTTAACACATTAGATTTCATGATCTTATAAGAATTAATAATTTACACCAAAAATAGGTTTAAAGATCAGTATGAGCGTTACCGGTGAATTAAGCTTATATTAACTTAATGTTAAGTCGAAAGTCATAGTCCTGACAATCCGAATAACGGTATTACAAGTGAAAAATATTTACTACCTAATAGGAATGATCAACATATCATAAGCAAATAATAATTATAAGACCATGCAAAAAAACAGATATCAATATTTAGCTAAGGTTAGGTAAATATTAACTTATAGTTAAACTAACATTTCGACTGCATCAGGAATGATAATTCTTTTTATTTTCGAATGCATAAAACCTTTATAAGTTGCTCTTAACTCACTAATAAACTTATAGTAATAACGATTTATTACAATATGAAAAGAATCTTAATTAAACATTTAATCTTTATGGAAAGTAAATTAAATACCTGGGTTACAAAAAAGCTTTTTCTCAGCATCCTAACTATTTTGTCCATAAGCTTTGAACTTTTTGCACAAGAAGAAACTGTAACCGAAAATGAATTTAAACCCAATGGTCGGGCATTCGTAAAGGTCTTCTGGAATTACAATTACAACTTTACAAAAGACGCAGAGCAAAGAAACGCATTTGCACTGCAGAGAGCCTATCTGGGTTACAAATACAATTTCAGTGAAAATATATCCACTAAAATCACTCTCGATGGTGCACGCACTTCAGATGCCAGCGACTTTACTGTTTTTCTTAAAATTGCTCAATTAGACTGGAAAATTGCAAAACCAGTTAAACTATCCCTTGGAATGATTGGCACACAACAATTCGATACTCAGGAAAAATTCTGGGGTTATCGGTACTTATTTAAGTCCTTTCAGGATGAATTTAAACTTGGGAGCAGTGCTGATCTTGGCATAAACACCGAAATTTCCATTGTAGAGAATTTAACAGCCAATTTGTTTGTTTTCAATGGAGAAGGATATACCAGTGCCCAGGATATGAATGGAAGGATGAAAGCCGGTGGTAACATCATCTATACTCCTGTAAAAGGTTTGATAATAAAGGGATATTATGATATCTATGGTGGCAAAATGCAAATTAATGATAGTATATCAAGAGATACTGTATCAGTTCAAACCCTTTCATTCTTCGCTGGTTACAAAACTGATAAGTTCAGAGTTGGCGGTGAAATAGACTATCAAATGGATGGTGAAAAGTATAACCAACAGGCAGCTGACCATGATATTATAGGAATGGCAGTATATGGAGCTTATGTAATCAACAAGAAGTTTGAAGTATTTGCAAATTGGTTTAAGTACCAGTCGAATAAAGTTGGGAATACAACTGAAACCTGGAATAATAAGCAGGATGGAAACATAATCATAGGAGGTATTCAATACAGTCCTGCTAAAGGTGTTAAATTAGCTGCAAATTACAGGACCTTTATTTATAATGATCCGGATATTAATACTGGATCTTTCTTTTTCCTGAATTTTGAATTTGCTTTTTAGTATTTTATGAACTGATGAATCAGGCAACTGAAATAGTCTCAAGTCTCTGGTCGCAAGTTTCAAGTCTCATCTTTTCTTTGATTAACTGGTAAATAACGTCATTGCGAGCAAAGCGAAGCAATCTTGCTTTTTTAATGTGAAATAATTAAGATTGGTTACTGATGAATAAACCAGATTACCGCGTCACTGCGTTCCTCGTAATGACGTATTGTATTATCTTTCTTGAATTCGTGCGTGATTTTTATTAGACGGCCCTTAACTCACTTCGGCGGGCAAAGCCAGCAACAAGCAACCGACTTCCGTCTTCGGTCTTCCGTCTTCGGTCTTCCGTCTTAGGTCTTCCGACTTCCGTCTTCGGTCTTCCGTCTTCGGTCTTCCGTCTTCGGTCTTCCGTCTTCGGCCTTCCGTCTTCGGTCTTCGGTCTTCCGACTTCCGTCTTCGGTCTTCGGCCTTCGGCCTTCCGTCTTCCGTCTTCGGTCTTCCGTCTTCGATCTTCCGTCTTCGGTCTTCCGTCTTAGGTCTTCCGACTTCCGTCTTCGATCTTCCGTCTTCGGTCTTCCGTCTTCGGCCTTCCGTCTTCGGTCTTCCGTCTTAGGTCTTCCGACTTCCGTCTTCGATCTTCCGTCTTCGGCCTTCCGTCTTCGGTCTTCCGTCTTAGGTCTTCCGACTTCCGTCTTCCGTCTTCCGACTTCCGTCTTCGGTTTTCGGTCTTCCGACTTCCGTCTTCGGTCTTCCGTCTTCGGTCTTCCGTCTTCGGCCTTCCGTCTTCGGTCTTCCGTCTTAGGTCTTCCGACTTCCGTCTTCCGTCTTCCGACTTCCGTCTTCGGTTTTCGGTCTTCCGACTTCCGTCTTCGGTCTTCCGTCTTCGGTCTTCCGACTTCCGTCTTCGATCTTCCGTCTTCCGACTTCCGACTTCCGTCTTCCGACTTCCGTCTTCGGTCTTCCGACTTCTGACTTCAAACTCAAAACTCTAAACTCTAAACACTAAACTTCTCAATGCATCAACTAATCATTTTACTCTGCGAATTTATATCCAACTCCCTTTATGGTTTTAATGTATTCGTCGCCTATTTTCTCTCTGAGTTTTCTGATGTGCACATCAATTGTTCTGTCACCAACAATCACATTATCTTCCCATACCGACTGAAAAATCTCATCGCGTGTAAACACTTTCCCCGGTTTTGAAGATAGAAGCAAAAGCAATTCGAATTCTTTTTTTGGCAGAATCAATTCCTCGTCATCTTTAAAAACAAGGTATTTCTCCCTGTCTATAAGAAGGCCTCCCTTTTTCAATACATTTGCCTGTTTGTCAATATCCTTACTGCTACGGTTTGTTCTTTTTAACAATGCACGAATACGACTGGTCAGTACCTTAGGTTTAATAGGCTTCTGAATGTAATCATCGCCACCCGCTTCAAATCCTGCAATCTGAGAATAGTCTTCTCCCCTGGCTGTCAGAAAAGCAATAATTGTATTGTTAAGGCTGGAAATGTCCCTCAATCTTTCGCATGTTTCAATGCCATCCATTTCAGGCATCATAACATCCAGTAAAATCAGATGAGGAATGACTTTCCGTCCAGAGTCAATGGCTGATTTGCCATTTCTTGCAGTAAACACTGTGTACCCTTCCCGTTTCAGGTTGTAACTTAAAAATTCGAGGATGTCCGATTCGTCATCCACGATTAAGATCTTATAGGCTTCGTTATCCATCTGGCTTTAAAGTTAAGTGATTCCAATACAAAAGTATTATATATTGAAAAATGAAATACATTTCTTGCTAAAGAGTTGATAACAAATTACTTATCCCAGGTTGTATACTTTTCAATTTATTTCAGAGGTAATTATTGATTAAACAACATTGTATGAGCAGTTTAAAATACACAATTGAGAAATCTTGATTTTCGCATGCTCAATTTTTTTAAGAATTAAGCGAATAAAGCGTATTTCCCGAAGCTACCGTTTAACGATATATTACCTTATCTTTAAGATTATATGAACTATTTTCAAAAACAGGATTTTTTTTTTATAAAAACTGCGTTTTATCATTCTTTTTTTGTATAAAAATTCAAAACTTGCGTATTTTAATACATATTGTTAATTACTTAATACATACTAATGATGACCAGTCAGGATTTTATTCAGAAAGAAGACAAGTTTGGTGCGCATAATTATCACCCGCTGCCGGTTGTACTTTCAAAAGGAAAAGGAATTTATGTATGGGACGTGGAAGGCAAGAAATATTTTGATTTTCTTTCCGCCTACTCAGCCGTTAACCAGGGACATTGCCACCCAAAAATTATAAAAGCTTTAACAGACCAGGCAAATATTCTTGCACTCACCTCAAGGGCATTTTACAACAATTGTCTGGGTGAATACGAAGAATACATAACAAAGTATTTTGGCTATGATAAAGTTTTACCAATGAATACGGGCGCCGAAGGTGATGAAACAGCTCTTAAGCTTTGCCGCAAATGGGCATACGAGAAAAAAGGGATCCCCGAAAATCAGGCAAAAATCATCGTATGCGAAGGAAATTTTCATGGCAGAACAATAACAATTATCTCTATGTCAACAGATCCTGATTCATATAAGGGATACGGGCCATATACTCCCGGCTTTGTCATTGTTCCCTACAACGATATTGATGCTTTAAAGAAAGAACTGGAAGATCCGAATGTAGCCGGATTCCTTGTAGAGCCTATCCAGGGTGAAGCAGGTGTATATGTACCTGATGACGGATTTTTAAGTAATGCTTATCAATTGTGTAAAGAAAAAAATGTATTGTTTATTGCTGATGAAGTGCAAACAGGTCTCGCACGTACAGGCAAAACGCTGGCTTGTGATCATGAGAATGTCAGACCTGATATTTTAATTTTGGGAAAAGCATTGTCGGGCGGCATGTATCCCGTTTCAGCCGTACTGGCAGATGATGATATCATGCTTTGTATCAAACCGGGCGAACATGGCTCAACATATGGTGGAAATCCGATAGCTGCTAAAGTAGGAATTGCTGCGCTCGAAGTGCTGAAAGAAGAGAAACTGGCTGAAAACTCAGAAAAACTCGGGAAGATTTTCAGAGTGGAAATGCAAAAGCTCGTGGACCAATACGAAATGATTGAACTTGTAAGAGGAAAAGGGTTGCTAAATGCCATAGTGATCCATCCGAAAGACGGAAAAACTGCCTGGGATGTATGTGTAGCAATGAAAGAAAACGGATTGATTGCCAAACCAACACACGAACATATCATTCGCTTTGCACCTCCTCTGGTCATTCAAGAGGCTGAATTATTTGAAGCCATTGAAATTATTAAGGTTACAATGAAACAATTTGTATAGAAATACAGTAAAATTTAAGGAAAAGGATTGCCCGTTTTCAGCAATCCTTTTTTTGTAAATGTGGATAATAATATTCCATCAGATAGTAATTTTTATTATTTTTAATAAGTATCTAATGAGTAGCTATGAGCTATAAAGTCCTTGTGGTTGATGATAACCTGAATAACAGCAGGTTGATAGAGGGAATACTGCGATCGGAGAAAAACAAATACGATGTTTTCTTTGCAGAAGATGGTGTTCAGGGTTTTGAAAAAGCCCGAAAACTTCAACCTGATCTGATATTAATGGATATTAGAATGCCTCAATTATCAGGTTTGGATGCTTTAAAATTGCTTCAGGAAAACAAAGAACTGAAAGAAATTCCCGTAATATTTATTACAGCCTATAAAACGGATGAAAATTTCGCAGAAGCCTTTAAATTCGGCGCTTTTGATTTTATTACAAAGCCTATTGATATTAACGAGCTGAAATCAAGAATAAACAAGGCTTTGAGTATCGGACAAACTCTTCAGAGAATCAGGGCAAAAATCAGTCGGTATGAAGAAGAAAGAAGACTGCTTGAAGAAAGAGCCACAATCACAGAAAATGCGCCCAACTCTTTTATAATTATTGATGCCAAAGGAAATTTTGAATGGGCAAATGACGGTTTTGAACGACTTCATGAGATCTCTTTTGAAGAATTCAAGAAGCAGTTTGGGAAAAACATATATGAAATAAAGACTTTTAAGGATTTTACGCGTGAAGCAAGAAGGTGTTTCCAGACAAAAACGGCATCAAGTGTTGAGACGAGACAGAATCTGCCTAACGGCAAAAAATGGTTCCAGACTTTTTTCACACCTCAAATGGATGCAAATGGTGAAATCTTTAAATTGATCGCCGTTGAATCGGACATCACACCAATTATGGTTAAGGAGGAAGAGCTTTTTAAGCAAAATCGCCGCATGTTAGCGATTACTGAAAGACTTGAACAAGCAAATGCTTTATTGGAAAATCAAAAAGAAGAAATTGAGGAACAAAAACGTCTGATTGAAGATGAACAGGAAAAATCAGAGCGATTGTTATTGAATATTTTACCATTTGAAGTAGCACGCCAGCTAAAAGTGAAAGGAAAGGCAGGAACGCGCTACTACCGGCATGTTACCGTGGTATTTACTGATTTCAAAGATTTTTCAAAAAACACCAAAGAACTGGAGCCAAAAGATCTTGTTGCAATTCTTGATGAATACTTTGCAAAGTTTGATGAGATTACGGGAAAGCACTATCTGGAAAAAATCAAAACCATTGGTGATGCATATATGTGTGCCGGAGGATTGCCATTAAGAAACAAATCGAATCCTGTTGATGCTGTTCTTGCAGGTCTTGAAATCATGGATTATATGGGAAGGCTTAAAAATAGCGGTAAGAATGGCATTCCTTGCTGGGATTTGAGAATAGGTATTCACACCGGTCCGGTTGTAGCAGGTGTGGTCGGGAGAAAAAAGTTTGCGTATGATATCTGGAGTGAGACGGTAAATGCTGCAGCCCGTATTGAAGGTTTGGGAGAAATTAACAGAGTAAATATTTCCGAAACCACTTATGAATATGTGCAGGACTATTTTGATTGTACTCACAGAGGTAAAATAGAAGCCAAAAATGTTGGTGAGATAAACATGTATTATGTTGACAGGATTAAACGTGAATATTCTGCAGACGAGAAAGGAATTCTCCCCAACGAAGAATTTATCCGGTTAGTGAACAAACTCTGATGAATTATTTGTGTCGTTCTTCAAGAACATCAATTACATTCTCAATTCTTAATCCTTTGGCAGCAAGCAAAACAAGATAATGATACAATAAATCTGCCGCTTCATTCAAAAACAGCTCATTGTTAGTATGTATTGACTCAATAATTAACTCAACAGCTTCTTCTCCCACCTTCTGGGCAATTTTATTTATTCCTTTCTGAAAAAGCAAAGCAGTGTATGAATCTTGTGGCATAGTAAGTCTTCTTTCGTCAATTAAATCCTGAAGATGAAGTAAAAAATCTATTTTGTTTGAACTCATTATATTTTAATTTAAGATTATGATTTCTATTTGGTCACCAATCACTTAATTTGTTTAATTGTTTAACTGGTGAATTGATTAACTGATTAAATGAAGTTATATAACAAGCATCATGTCAGTTGAATAACTTCATTTTATCCAGCCTTTGCTTTCCAAGGTTCACCATAGCTGACAAAGCTATTCACCAATTGCAACTCACTAATCATGACTTATAATTTAACGATTAACCAGCTAAACAGTAACTGGCACCAATCTACCTCCTCAACTAATCACCTTCTCATCTTCTCTTTCTCTCATCTTCTCTTTCTCTCATCTCCCACCTTTCTGCTTTCATCATAATCTGACCGGGATTCCTCTTTTCTTTAAATATTCCTTCAACTCCGGAACTGTAATTTCCTTGAAATGGAAAATACTTGCTGCCAGACCGGCATCTGCCTTACCCCTGGTAAACACTTCGGCATAATGTTCCATGTTCCCTGCCCCGCCCGAGGCAATGATAGGAATAGAAAGCATCTCTGACATTTTCGCCAGTGCATCGCAGGCAAATCCGTTTTTTGTGCCGTCATGATTCATTGATGTAAAAAGAATCTCACCGGCACCACGATGTTCACATTCTTTGGCCCACGAAAACAACTCCTTATCTGTCGGTATTCGTCCACCATTTATATAAGCAGTCCATTTTCGATCCGTTTCTTTGGCATCAATTGCCACAACCACAAACTGGCTCCCAAAATTTTTTGCCATCTGATCAATCAGTTCCGGATTGCGAATGGCCGCAGAATTGATAGAGACTTTATCAGCACCTGCACTAAGAAGAGCATCAATATCTTTCAGTTCATTAATACCACCACCAACAGTAAAGGGTATATTCAATTTGTGTGCGATTTTTTTCACCAGTTCAACAAAGGTTTTTCTTTCTTCGTGGGAAGCAGTAATATCGAGAAAAACCAGTTCATCAGCTCCCTGTTTTGCATACTCAGCACCCAGCTCAACCGCATCGCCAACTTCACGGATGTTAACAAAATTCACTCCTTTGACGGTCTGGCCATCTCTCACATCCAGGCACGGTATAATTCGTTTTGCAAGCATCGCTGATATTCATTAATCATGTATGTGCAAATATATACTCCCTGATTCATTTAACCAGCAAAAAAATTGATTCTCTGAATAGTTGACTTTTCCTATACTGATTCATACATTTGATTAGTTTACCAAATACATTACCATGAAAAAATATGTCGCTATACAATTTGCCTTACTTCTTCTTATAGATTTTTGTCATGCCGACGATCCCATTTGGGGTCACCTGGCAAATCCGGGATTCGAGAATCAGCCCATTAAAAGCGTCTACTTCTTTTCCGGAAACTGGCGTAATGGAGTGCAGTTTTACGATTACAATCCATCTAACAATACGGGTTTATACACCTTACATCCCTCTGACGCCCGTCACCTGGGCTGGTCGGAAAGTGCTGCAAACCGTGAATTTGCTCTCCAAACCATGATCGATGCAGGAGCAAATCTTATCAATATGTCTTACTGGGGATTACCGGGCACAGATAACTGGGCATATTGGGCGCCCATGCAAACTTCTACCGATTCGCATGATGAATTGTTCGATGCCGCACTCGGCAAGAATATCCTGATCGCACCCTATATCGAATCTTTTGCGGCAACAGATGATTACGAAGGATTTACATTTGCCGATGATTTCCCGGGAACTGCTGATGATCCGTCTCCTGTCCTTATTTCATTTATTGAAGACCTGGTCGATCGTTACATAGTAAATCCTGCAAATTCCCAATGGCCATCGAAGTGGGCTCGGGTTTATGATAAGAATGATCAGGAACGATATCTTATCTCCATTATTCATGTTGCATCGAACCAGAAATCTGTAACAGATCAAAGCTTTGCTGAAGGATTTGATCATGTTGCAGATGCAATTTATACAAGTACAGGGATACGAATCGGCTTTGCTTTGGATATTTTGCCTCCTGCAAGTTATGCTCCTGGCACATTTAAGGCTACAGCCACAGGCACGGCAGCTTACCTTACAGAGCAATCATCAATTATTGCCATACAATGCTTTATCCCGGAGATCTGGACAGGAATGGATGATGAAAACGATTTAATAAACTGGAAGAATATCTACCATGCCGGGTGGATGAGTACCGGAATCCCTTTTATCCATGATATTTCGCCAGGTTACGACGCTCATATTGTATTTCCCTCATCACCGGAATATGGCAACAATGAGCTATGGCGAAATTTGCAAACCCAATCAATTAACGAATTCAATAACCTGGCAATTACATTCAATACCTGGAACGGATTTACGGAAGGTTTTGCTGCAATGCCGACGGTCCAGTACGGAGATGATACCTATTTGTGGCTTTGCAGTTTGTTTGGAGGTACTTGCGGGAACAGCACCGGTATAAATAATCCATATATTCATGAAGATATGCCGGTGATTCTCCCGAATCCTGCTGCTCATCATGCAACAATTCGCATGAAGGATCCAAATGAAAAAATCATTTCGATAATAGTCTTCAACAGCAATGGAACATGGGTAAGAGAACACAATTTTCGCGGGGATGATATCTATTCATCGACAGTACAGCTCAATGTCGAAAAATTAACAAACGGAGTATATTGTATTTTCATTTTTACGAACAAACACATCCATAGCAATAGATTCGTTGTAATGAAATAATACTGGGACAATCAACTTCAATCAATTAAAACTGATACGCTCATAATTCCTCATCATTTCTGTCATCATTTCGTATGCATCGGAAATTGCTTTTGATCGCCAGACAAGTGATGATGGATAATACATTTCATTGAACAGGTCTTTCGTTTTTGTTTCATTCTTCTCGTTTTTATAACCATAATGCACTCCCTGGTTTTCAGTGATCATTACCTGAATGGATTTCAGTGAACCAAAAGTCTCCTGGCTATCCATGGTCCCAAATTCAAACAACATAGGTAAACAAAGCACATCAGGTACCAGACTGTTAGCCCAACCGATATATTCCCCGTTAATGGTATAAAAATCATCGCTGCTGCCCCAATCAATTTGAACTCCCTTAAAAACCTTTTCAATTCCCTTTAAAACATTTGCATCATCAGGTTTATCGAGAAACAAGTGCATCTTTCCTCTCTCGCCATATGCGGTATGCAGATCCACATTGAGCAAGGTCCTGTAATCACTGATCCTGTCAATAAGAAATGGTTTTATTGTATCAATCTGTGGTTCATAAGCCTGTCCGCCATAATAGATGCCTTTATTATAATCGTATTGCCCCTGCAAGGCTGCCTGCCTCAAAACAGGCATCGATTCCCGTATAATCTTATAAATAGCTACCAGGTAAAAAAACTGATTCCGAAGATTATACAAATTCACCTTTTTGGCGGGCATCAACAATCCCGTAAGTTTGCCATAACCCTCATTTTTTATATCAAACATTGCATCACCCGTAACACAATTCCGGTTTAAATCCACATTGTTCTCAGTAACTTTTCTATAGTATTTAAATCCGTAGGGATTCAGACCATGCAGCAAAAGCACTCCCATATTATCAGGTAATCCGGGCACAAGTATTTTTTCAATGAACATCAATTGTATAGCACTTCCTGTATAGCCTTCGATTCCGTGCAATCCCGATGTCAGGATCAGAAGTTTATCTTTTTGCTCCTGCGCCGGAATATAACACCAGTCGATGGTCAAATCATTATCTGTCTCACTGGGTACATAAAATTTTCCGGTCTGAACACTGTTAAAGTCCTCAGCCAATTGTCGGGCACTTTCTACAAAAGCGTTTCTGCAATCTTCGTAGCTTTCATGATAATAATCCAAATAGGTTGAATCCACTTCTGCTTCCGGGTCTTTTGCCCAATAGTTACTATAGCTGATATAAGAAATCACGGTTCCCAGCAGAATAATGCCAAGCAAAATATAGAGAAATAGTTTAAGTGCTTTTTTCATTGTTAGAAGATATGGATTGAACAAAGTATTTATCGATTACCGATCAGCAGGCTGACCAGATTTCTAAATTACATTATGATTTGTAGATTGACATGAAAATAACAAGTTATTTTCGGGTTGTAAACTCCTGTAAGTCTTTCAGTGTGATCTTCCCCTCATAAATAGCTTTCCCGATAATTGCTCCTGACACATTCATCTTATCAAGTATATGCAACTCATTTATACTAGCAATACCTCCGCTCGCTATTAATCCTATATCAGGGAATTTCTGCAACAGTTCTTCATACAATTCCATGGAAGTTCCCTCAAGCATTCCGTCCTTGCTAATGTCAGTGCACAGCACATGCTTTACTCCTCTTGACAGGTACTCTTCAAGAAACTCAAACAGTTCCATATCCGTTGTTTCCAGCCAACCGGCGACAGCTATTTTCTTTTCATTCACATCTGCTCCAAGAATGATCCTATCAGGACCGTATTTTTCAAACCAGGAATAAAACAAGGTCTTATCTTTCACTGCAATACTTCCAATGGTGGCCATATTTGCACCACTGTTAAATACCACCTCAATATCTTCATCTGTTTTAATACCCCCTCCAAAATCAATTATCAGATCAGTTTTTGAAGCTATCTTATCCAACATTCTCCAGTTTACGACATGTTTTTCTTTTGCTCCATCGAGATCAACAAGGTGCAATCGTTGAAGTCCATGATCCTGAAAAGCCTTTGCCACTTCAAGAGGATCTTCATTATAAACGGTCTTCTGATCATAATCTCCTTTCGATAAGCGAACACATTTGCCGTCAATCAGATCAATAGCAGGTATAATAGTTAACATTTCTCAACAAAATTTTGAAGAATACGTGCTCCAACAGGGCCGCTTTTCTCCGGGTGAAACTGTGTTGCATAAAAATTATTCTTATGCATAGCTGCACTGAAAGACAGAATATAATTGCATGTAGCTATGGTATCCGGGCCGAGTGTAGCATAATAACTATGTACAAAATACACGTACTGTCCCTCTATGCTTTTGTCAAACAAAGGAGATTTTACACTTGTAACATTATTCCATCCCATATGCGGCACCTTGGTGATATTTTCCTGCCCGGCAACGGGTTGAAACAATACCACATCTTCATCAAATATCCCAATGCAATCCACATCACCTTCAGTACTGTACCTGCACATAAGCTGCATGCCCAGGCAAATTCCCAAAACAGGTTGTTTTAATGATCTGATCAATATATCCAAACCATATTTCCTGAGGTATGCCATGGTTGTGCTCGCCTCACCCACACCGGGAAAAATCACCTTATCAGCTGCAAGTATTTTCTTTTTATCATTGGTAACTTCTGCTTTAATACCCAGTCGCTGCAAAGCATACTCAACCGACATGATATTCCCTGCATTGTATTTTATTATTGCAATTTTCATTTGCTATAATTATAAAGTCTCAAGTTTTTGGTTTCAAGTTTCACTTAAAAACTAAACCACTAATCTTCTGAATTGTCCCATCTTCTCAACTCCTCCACACAAGCCATATTTTGGTTCCGTTCCCCAACGGAACGATTTTTTTATGTCCTCATGCCGGACGGGCACTTCCTTTTCTCCTTTAATGAGAAAAGGAAGCAAAAGAATCAAGGCCCGGGCTTCTCAGCGATCCACTATCGGTTCGCTGACTCAATGAAAATAACTCGTAACGCAATAGCGTTACTCAAACATATTTTCATTAACCCTTCGGGTCGTCAGCTTCACCGAGTGGGTCCTCGCTTCCGAAGCCAATGGCCGGTTTGTTGCGTTACGAAGCCGCATTTTTTCAAGACGTGAGAGTGGTTTTCTAACAAAGTTACCCGCCATTGTTAAAACTTCGGCGGGCGAAACCAGTAATCCTAACCTTCTAAATTCCTCAACATCTAAACAATTACACGATTACACGATTCAACAGTTCAACAACTCTCATCTTCCCACCCTCTCATCCTCTCACATTCTCACATTCTCACTTTCTCATCTTCTCAGCTTCTCACCTTCCCATTTTCCCACCCTCTCATCTTCTGTCTTCCGACTTTAAACTCTGAACTCTAAACTCAACTTCTCAACTCCTCAACTCATCAACTTCTTTCTTCCGACTTCGGTCTTCCGACTTTAAACTCTGAACTCCTCAACTCATCATTATTAATTCTTAATTATTCATTATTCATTCTCTATAGCATTCCTTTCGTTGAAGGCAAATCGTATTTGAACACATCTCTTTTTATCGCCATTTTAATTGCACGGGCAAGAGCTTTAAAGATCGCCTCAATTTTGTGGTGTTCATTCATTCCCTCTGCTTTAATATTTAAATTGCATCTTGCAGCATCACTGAAGGATTTAAAAAAGTGGAAAAACAATTCAGTAGGCATATCTCCTATCATTTCGCGCTTGAATTCTGCATCCCAAACAAGCCATGGCCGACCTCCGAAATCAATTACAACCTGTGCCATAGAATCATCCATAGGAAGAGCGTATCCATATCTTTCAATGCCTCTCTTGCTACCCAGGGCTTCAAAAAATGCTTCTCCAAGCGCTAAAGCAGTATCCTCAATTGTGTGGTGTTCATCAACCTGCAAATCTCCATTCACTTCAATGTGCAATCCAACTGATGCATGTTTTGCGATCTGATCAAGCATATGATCAAAAAAACCAAGACCTGTTGAAACAGAACTTCCGGCATTACTATCAAGATTCAACTCAACTTTTATTTGAGTCTCTTTTGTATTGCGCTCCACAGTGGATATCCTGCCACCTGCCATCAGGTATTCATAAACTTTCATCCAGTTTCCTGAGCGAAGAACACAATATTCTGCCAATCCTGAATCCTCCAATTCGCCATCGGTGATTTTATCAGACAGCAGAATACCCTTTGTCCCAAGATTTTTAGCAAGTTCAATATCGGCCAAACGATCACCAATTACATAAGAATTATCCAGGTCATAATCGCCTTCTATAAATTCTTTAAGCATTCCTGTTCCCGGTTTTCTTGTATCTGCATTGTCAACCGGAAATGTCCTGTCAATGAAGACATCAGTAAACACAATGCCTTCATTCCTGAACGCTTTCATCATATTGTTATGCGCCGGCCAAAATGTATCTTCCGGAAAGGATTCGGTACCGAGTCCATCCTGATTGGTGACGATGACCAACTCATAATCAAGATTTTGAACAATATGCGCTAAAGCCTGAAATACCCTGGGAATAAATTCAAGTTTCTCAAGTGAATCCACCTGTTCATCTTCTATTGGTTCTTTTATAAGAGTACCATCACGATCAATGAACAATACTTTCTTCATAGTTCAAAATCTTTATTACGATTCATATTTCTGCAAAGCTTTCAACAATGTTTTGTTTTCCGTCTCAGTACCAACAGTAACTCTCAGACATCCCTCACAAAGTTCAATTTTCGAACGGTCGCGCAGAATAATTTTCCGTTCAATCAGGTAATTGTACACATCTCGTGCATTGACAAACCGCACCATCAGGAAATTTGCATCACTTGGTAATATTTCTTTAACGAGCTTAAGTTTCATCAATTCAAGGTTGAGAACGTTCCTTTGTTCAAGGATCAATTTCACCCATTTGTCTTTTTCTTCCGGTTCATCCAATTTCTGAAGTGCAAAATTTATAGTCAGTTTATTGATATTGTAGGGATATTTTATTTTGTGGAGAATAGCAATGATCTCTCTTGAAGCAAAAGCCATACCCAACCTGATTCCTGCCATACCCCATGCTTTACTGAATGTTTTCAGAATGACCAGGTTTGGATAATTATCCAGAGAATCCATAAATGATCGTTCCGACGAAAAATCGATATATGCCTCATCCAATACAACAATGCCTTCAAAATTCTCCAGAATATATACAATATCTTCATGGAAAAAACTATTGGAAGTAGGATTATTAGGCGAGCTTAAAAATAACAAGGTGCTATTCAGGTCAGCCAGTTTCAATAATGCCTCTTTATCTATCTGGTAATCTTCCTTAAGAAGTATATCCCGATATTCAACATTATTGATGTTGGCGAGCACTTTATACATACCATATGTTGGTCGCACTGAAACAATATTGTCAATTCCAGGTTCACAGAAAGCCCTTATTAACAGATCAATAGCTTCATCGCTGCCATTTCCCAGGAAGACCCTTTCATAACTAATGTTATTCAATTGAGATATCTTCACCTTCAGTTTTGCCTGATTTGGATCAGGATATCGGTTGACTCCCGTGAAAAATGGATTTTCATTGGCATCAAGAAAAATAGCATCATTGCCTGAATACTCATCACGTGCCGAAGAATAGGGCACAAGATCCCGGATATTGTTTCTGATTATTTTATCGACTATTGACATATTCTTTACAAATTGAATTATTGTTTTTCATCTAATCGTAAAGCTACTGATTTCTGATGAGCCGTAAGGTCTTCTGTTAGCGCCATCTTTTCAATAGCCGGTCCGATTTTTGCCAATCCCTCCCTGGTAATACTCTGAAATGTGATTTTCTTATAATATGTATCCAGATTCACTCCGCTATAGGCAACAGCATACCCGTTTGTTGGTAAAGTATGATTTGTTCCTGAAGCATAATCTCCTGCACTTTCGGGAGTGAATTCACCAACAAAAACAGAACCTGCATTAACAACTTTTTCAGCCAGAGCATCCGCATTAGAAGTTGAAATGATAAGGTGTTCAGGAGCATATGCATTGACTAGTTCCATCATCTCATTGTAATCTTTGACAAGAAACAGTTTGCTGTGCTCAAGTGATTTCTCAGCCAGATTCCTGCGAGGCAGTTTATTCAACTGCATTTTTATTTCCGATATGGTCTTGTCAATGATTTGCTCCGAATTGGCAATCAACACCGCCTGACTATCTGTTCCATGCTCTGCCTGGGCCAGAAGATCAGAGGCAATGAATACAGGATTTGACGTATCATCTGCCAGAACAGCTACTTCCGACGGGCCCGCAGGCATATCGATTGCAACACCCTCCCTGGCAACCATCTGTTTTGCAGCCGTTACGTATTGATTCCCCGGTCCGATAATTTTATATACTTTGAGTACGGTTTCGGTTCCATATGCCATGGCACCGATAGCCTGTATCCCTCCTATTTTAAAGATCTTATCCACACCGGCAAGATGAGCTGCATACAGTATTGCAGGATTTAAAAACCCGTCTCTGTCCGGTGGAGAGCAAAGGACAAGTTCTTCACACCCGGCAATTTTTGCAGGTATTGCCAGCATAAGAACAGTGCTGAATAAAGGGGCGGTTCCACCCGGAACATACATACCAATTTTTTCAACAGGTACAGCTTTCTGCCAGCATCTTACACCCGGAACAGTTTCGATGGATACCACAGGTTGTTTTTGAGCTTCATGGAATTTTGCAATATTTTCCGATGCAAGCTTCATTGCACTTTTCAACTCCGCATCGACCATTTTAAGAGCTGAAACTCTCTCTTCTTTTGAGACAATATTGCTATCGAGTTTTACATGATCGAATTTTTCGGTATACCTGAGAACTGCTTCATCGCCATCTTTCTTAATGTTATCAAGCACTTTTCTCACTGTATTATCCAGGTATGCAATGTCAATAGCAGGTCTGGACAATAAATTCTTCCATTCTTTCCTGTCGGGATTTTTTATGATTCTCATTGTAATGTTCATTCTTCGGTCAATTTACAAATATTACTTTTTATTTAAAAAATCATTTTTTCAATAGGTATTACAAGAATACCCTCGGCGCCTACTTTCTTTAATTTATCTACTACATCCCAGAAGTCTTTTTCATTCACAACAGAATGCAGCGAACTCCAGCCTTTCTTATACAAAGGCATAACAGTAGGACTTTTCATGCCTGGTAAAACCTGTGTGATCTCCCTGATTTTATCGTTTGGTGCATTCAACAATATGTATTTGTTTCCTTTTGATCGTAAAACTGTATCGATCCGGAACAAAAGACTGGTTAATATCTTTTCTTTTTCTTCAGAAAGCAATTGTGAAGCAATAATCACAGCTTCCGATTTACACACAATCTCAACTTCCTTCAGTCTGTTGCTGACAAGAGTACTGCCACTGCTGACAATATCAAAGATTGAATCTGCCAGTCCAACACCCGGAGCAATTTCTACAGACCCACTGATTTCCTCTATCCGGGCATCGATTCCCGCCTTCTTCAAATAGTCCTTTAATATATTTGGATAAGAAGTTGCTATTCGTTTGCCTTTAAACCATTGCAAACCATTATAAGATTCATCCTGCGGGATAGCAAGAGACATTCTGCACCTGGCAAAACCCAATCTCCTCACTATGTTAACCTCCTTAGCCTTTTCCATCACTTCGTTTTCCCCCACAATTCCTATATCAGCTACACGATCAGCAACATACTGAGGAATGTCATCATCACGCAAATACAGAATTTGCAACGGAAAATCGGTTGATGCTGAAATAAGTCTTCGTTTTCCCTGTATCAGGTTAATATCACATTCACGGATTAACTCCAGCGATTTTTCACTGAGTCGTCCTGATTCTTGAATAGCAATTTTTAACGTCTTCATCATTTTAAACAAAAAAAAGGTTTGCAGCTATTGCAAACCTTTGAATTAATAGTTTTGGTTTAACACATACCGCACCTGTTATCGCCGGGCGATTTGATGACGATGCAAATATGTGTTATACAATTTCATTCTGTAAGTTCAATTGATGGGGCAAAAATAGAAAATATTTTCATTATGCCAATTCTTTTGCCATAAAACATACTCTGAAAGGCAACTGGTCGAAGTCTCTCAGCCCAGTTACTTTATACCCCAGTTTCGTATACCACCTTTTAAGTTGTAAATTGTTATCAATCAATGCTACTGAAATTTTTTTCCCTCCTCTGTTGTGTATTTGTTGAGCAGCAAAATCCATAAGCTTTTTTCCAAATCCCTTATGTCTGAAATCGGGTAAAATGGAAACTTTTTCAATGTAATATGTTGTTTTTTCTTCTTTTGATTGTTCAATAGCAACAAAACCCACAAGGTCTTTTTCAAAAATCAGTTTGTAAAAATATACCCTTTCATTTTGTAATCTGACCAGTCTTTCCAGGTTGATAAATGCAGGGTTTGTCGGGTTATTATCTTCTGTTAATCCGAATTCATCTGCTACAGTCTGAAATGAATTTCTGATAATATTTACAAATGGCTTAAGGTCTTCCCCAAGTTTTATTTCAGCAATTGTTATCACCTGACAAGCATCAAAACAAATTCAAAGTTTCAACCCAACTCATAAATGAGTTTGTTATTTTTTGAAGTTTTAATTTCTTCCATAAAACCATCGATAATCTTTTTCATTCTCTCCAATTCCTTTGAATCTTCGATATGAAGATCGTCATTCCCTCTTTTGTCCAATACTTCTATCACATAGCCAATGGTCAAATTGTCAATATCCTGTGCAGGTTGATAAGCTCCCTCCTTAACGCTCTTGGTAACTGTCTCAGAAATAATGCCGGTTTCCTGCAGTTCATAAAGAATCTCACGAATAAGTCGTATGGGAAAGTCTATTTTTTTTGCCAATTGCTCAGCAGTTAAAGGAAGTTCTCCGTTTTTAAAATTCATAATGATCTCTTTCAACAACAACATTGTAACCGTACGTTTGAAATGGTTGCTGATATTGAAGGATTCCGATTCAGCTTCATAATGTTCGACATTCTGATTTGCAAAAGCAACTTCAGCTCCAAAAAGAACGATCAGCCAGCTGAACTGCATCCAGATAAGAAAGAGAGGAAGAGCGGCAAAACTCCCGTAAACAGCTCCATAGCTTGTAATCGAACTCTGAAAATAGATATATCCCCATTGAAGCAATTGAAACATAGTACCTGCAATTACTCCTCCAATAAAAGCCGATTTAAAATTCACTTTTGTATTCGGCATAATGATATACAACAGAGTGAATACCAGCCAAATAAGAACATAAGGAATAAGACTAACCAAAAAACTGAGGATAGGCCCAATATAACTAAGCAGCGGAAACATTTCCGCACTGCTTTTTATCTGATTTGAGAGAAACAGGGTTACACTGCTTGAAACAAATAATAAAACCGGTGTAATAACTACGAGAGAGATATAATCGCTCACCTTTCTGGACATAACCCGTGATTTTTTTATTTGCCAGATGTCGTTAAATGAACTTTCGATATTCCCAAGCAGTTTCATAACCGTCCACAACAAAACAACAATACCAATCCCGGCAATTAATCCTCCCCTGATTCTGGAAAGATATTTGTCTACAAAAGTCAATATCCATTCCATGACTTTTTCCTGACCTGTAAAACGTTCCATGATCTGTTCTTCAAGGAAGGTCCCGAAACCAAAGCCATTTGCGATTCCAAACGCCAATGCAATAATGGGTACAATGGATAGTATAGTATAATAGGTCAGCGCCGATGCTCTTAGTTGCACTCTGTCTTCAGTAAACCCTTTAAAAGCAAGAGTGAAGATCCTGATTTGCCTTACCAAAAACATCATTCGCGGAGAAAATGATTTCAGCGGAGCATGAAGGAGATCCTTCGGAATTAGTTTCCTGATGATTGAGCTCATAGTATTTCTTGTTAGAATTGTTTATAAATATATTATTTTACGTTCAATACTTGTATGTGTTTCTCCTACTTTTGTTTTAAGCATAGTTAAAAATTCATTTTCTTAGAATGGCTGGTTTTGTTGATTTGAATAACAAAAAGATACTTGTTGTTGAAGATGATGATATAAATTATATTTATCTGGCACAGATTTTTAAGCTGACAAAAGGTGATTTTTTCAGAGCAAGAACAGGCAGAGAGGCATTGGAAATGGCCAAAACACAAAGCTACGATATAATCTTAATGGACATTCAATTGCCTGATATCAGTGGGAAAGAAGTCACAAAACAAATCAGGGAGTATGATACTGAAACACCTATTATTGCCCAAACAGCTTCGCGTACACCGGATGAAACCGATGAAGCATTGGATGCAGGATGCAGCGAAATACTTGTGAAACCGTTTACAATAGAAGATTTTTCCAAAGTAATACAAAAATACATCCAGTAATATATCCATTCATTTCTACAGGGCAACCGTTTCCCGGATATCTTTTTTCTATCGGAACGAAAATATTCTTATTTTCATTTGTATAAATATACTTTATATCAGGGCCGGACTTTTCATTTTGGTTTTTTTCTATAAATAATTAATTTTTAAAAACATTTAGCTGCTTTCAAAAGGTACAAATAAATACTGAAGCAATTATCTTTGACATCAATACACAAAAACAAAAAAAAAGTAAGATCATGCAAAAATCTTATGCTCCTGCAAATGACCGGTATAACACCATGCTTTACAGGCGCTGTGGGAAAAGCGGATTACAATTGCCGGCCGTTTCACTTGGATTGTGGCATAATTTTGGCTTTGTGGATGATTTTGAGAACGCCAGATCCACAATTCAAAAAGCTTTTGACTTGGGAATAACCCATTTCGATCTGGCAAATAACTATGGCCCTCCCGCGGGTTCCGCAGAAGAAAATTTCGGAAGAATTCTCAAAATGGATCTTAAATCTCATCGTGATGAAATAATTGTTTCCACGAAAGCAGGATATTATATGTGGGAAGGCCCATACGGAGAATGGGGCTCAAGGAAATATTTGATCTCAAGTTGCGATCAGAGCCTGAAACGGATGGGACTGGAATATGTTGATATTTTCTATTCCCATCGTCCCGATCCGGATACTCCTTTTGAGGAAACGATGGGAGCGCTTGACCAGATTGTAAGACAGGGAAAAGCGTTGTATGCCGGAATTTCAAATTATAACCCGGAACAAACAAAAAAGGCTGTAAAAATACTCAATGACCTGGGAACGCCGTGCCTTATTCATCAGCCAAAATATTCCATGTTTGAACGCACTCCCGAAAAAGGTCTTCTGCACGTTCTTAAAACCGAAGGCATAGGATGCATTGTGTTTTCTCCTCTCGCACAGGGACTGCTGACAAATCGATATTTAAAGGGCATACCAAAAGATTCCCGTGCAGCAAAACCCTCGGCTCTTTTCTTAAACAAAGAAGATATTACGCCCGAAGTGTTAAACAAAGTTACCAAGCTGAATGAACTTGCCGGAACAAGAAAACAAAGTCTTGCGCAGATGGCAATAGCATGGCTTTTAAAAGATGATGCAATAACATCCGTTCTTATAGGAGCCAGCAGTCCGATACAATTGGCTGATAATGTTGGCGCAATTCAAAACATCAGGTTCAGTAAGAGTGAATTGCAAGAGATTGAAAATATTCTAAACCAGGAAACTTAATGGAAAAGATTTATAACTGGGCTATTATGGGTGCCGGAAGCATTGCACAAAAATTTGCAAGTGATCTGAAGCTTCTTCAAAATGCAAACCTGTATGCTGTTGGCTCACGAAGTGCAAAACGCGCAAAGGAATTCGCTTCCCGGTTCGGAATTGAAAAAGCATATGGAAGCTATGAAGAACTGGTTCGGGATAAAAATATTGATATTGTATATATCGCTACCTATCATGTGTATCATTATCCCAATACAATCTTATGCTTAAACAACGGGAAAGCTGTCCTTTGTGAAAAACCTGTGGCAATGAACAAAGATCAATGCTCTGTCATGCTGGAAACCGCCAGGGAAAAGAAGCTTTTTTTCATGGAAGCTCTCTGGACAAATTTCATTCCTTCTTTTCGAAAATGCAAAGAACTGGTTGACTCGGGAGCTATTGGAAAGATCCTCTTAATAGAATCGGATTTTTGTATCAAAGCCTATTATGATAAAGAAGGCCGTCTCTTCAATCCGAAGCTGGGAGGAGGATCTCTCCTCGATATTGGAATCTACCCGGTTTTTTTTGCACTGGAGTTTGCCGGAGTACCCTTAGCGATAGAGGCATTTGCTGCTCACGGAGAAACAAAAGTTGATGAGAGCTGCTCTATATTGTTAAAACATCCCAATGACATTCTATCCGTTCTTTTTTGTTCTATAGTCACATCTGGTCGCACTGAAGCAATTCTTCATGGTACCAGGGGCAGGATCAGAATTAACAGAGAGTGGCACGTACCTTCATCTGTCGATTTACTCCCTGAAGGTGAAAAACCTGTACACTTCGATTTCGATGAGCCGGGATTCGGCTACCAGTACGAAGCTGAAGAAGTAATGAATTGTATTGAGAAAGGACTAAACGAATCTCCCGTTTTTGGATGGCAGAAATCGCTCAATCTCTTATCGACACTTGATTCTATAAGAGCGAAATGTGGCATTCGCTATCCCGGGGAGGTTGAAAGTCTCTAAAACTTATAAAAGGGCAATTCAGGATAAACAATCAAGGATACATACCGATCCCTCATTCGGTTCATGCCGAATACAATGTATCTTCATTCTCCTTATACAATTTTAAAAAAAAGCAGGATTGCATCCTGCTTACATTTTTTGGATTAAGTTCTTGTTACCTAATTATTCCTCAACAACTTCAACCTCTTCTTCTACAGCCATATCAACAGTATCAGCAACTTCTTCCACTCCTTCTTCTACTACTTCTTCTACTGCTTCTTCTGTAGCTTCTTCAGTAGGTTGGGTTGAACTTTTGCAGGCATTTAATGATATAAAACCAACTAATGCAAAGGCAACAAAAAGAAAGCTAAGTTTTTTCATGTTCTTAATTTTTTGAAGTTTGATAATAATACAGGTTTATGACAAAAATAACAATTATTTAGTTATATCAAAGCCTAAACTGCTTAAAACACTAATATTTTCAACACATTCACATTAAGTGTGTTATTGCAGACGGGAAAAACAGTCGGCATATAAATACGTTACCAACTATTCCTATGCCTTGATATATATGGATAACAGCAATTAACAATGAATTATAAACAGGAAGTAATCCATAGAAATACCGAAATAAAAAAGTATTTAAAAACAACAACAATTTTTCCAGACATTTTTATAAATAGTCTAAAATTAAGTATTCCAATAAAAAACAATTCATTTTTTTGATTCAAAACATTTTGCCAATATTGCATCATGGAAAATAGAAAAATATCTAACGTTTCTCCTAAATTTCATCTGAATTTTAAACAGTATAGCAGAAAAAGTTATGCGGCTTTCTCCTCGATGCAAAAAATAATTCGGATTGGAACACTTCTGTATGTTTGTACTATTATCGTAAATGCATCAGCAGTTCACGCACAAACTGATACAATATATTTGCCAAAAGTAATTGATATTGAAGAAGTTGAGATTGTGGGACAAAAAAATCCCGTTTTATTAACTGAAATTCCGCGACTGGTCACCGTTCTTTCAAAAAATGAGTCTGAGTCTGCGGCCTCACAGAGCATACAAGATCTTCTCCGATATTCATCCACAATTGATATCCGTCAGCGCGGAAAAGGAGGCATTCAGACTGATATAAGCATACGGGGAGGTTCCTTTGATCATAACCTGGTCTTGTTGAATGGCATTTCCATTTCCGATCCTCAGACCGGCCATTTGACCATGATACTGCCTGTTGAGACCGAAGCAATAAGCAGGGTTGAAATTCTTAACGGACCGGCAGCAAGAGTGCATGGAACCAATGCTTTTTCAGGTGCAATTCATTTTGTGACCTGCCCTTCCGATTCTAATTCCATCATTCTTGCAGCATCAGCAGGAAGTTACGGATATGCAAACACCTCTCTGACACTGAACCTGGGCAATCAGAAAATCAGACACCTTATTCATTATTCATATGGTCGTTCAAGCGGATATACCTACAATACCGATTACGAAAAGTACAATGTTTTTTACCAGGCACAATTTCATCATCAGGGAAATACTCTTGATTTACAGATCGGGCATGCCAACCGTGCATTTGGAGCAAATGGATTTTATACTCCCGCGCTGCCTGAACAATATGAGCAAAACCAGATGAGTTTTGCTTCAATAAGTTATAAAACCGGAGGAACAATAAAAATTACTCCCAGAGTTTACTGGAGAAGACACCGCGACAGGTATGAATATTTCAGAGAAGGAAAAGACTGGTACAGGTTTGAAAATGGGATCTGCATCAGCAACGATAGCCTGAAAACCTCACGAAGTCTCGTAGAATGGTATTCGCAGCATAACCATCATATCAACGATGCCCTTGGAGCCCAGCTGACTATGAGAATACCTTCAATAATAGGAGTTACAACTCTTGACTGGCATAGCAGGAACGAATCCATCCTCAGCAATACGATCGGACACGATATTGGTACAAAAGTCCCCGTGAAAGGATATCCGAACACATACTATACAAAAACTGACAGCAGACAAAATATCGATATTCACCTTGAGCAAACGGTTGCTTTTTGGAGAATTTACCTGGCCGGCGGTATGTTGTTCAATTGGAATTCGTACCTGCCTGATCAGTTGAATATATTTCCCGGCATTGATATAAAGTTCGAAATAGTGAAGACCTTATTTCTAATAGCCAGCTACAATTACACTCTTGGGGTACCAACTTTTACTGACCTGTCCTATGAAGACATTGATAATGAAGGCAACCTGGAGCTTTTACCCTACACAAAAAACTCTTTTGAAGGCGGTTTGCGTTTTGTGCTTGGAAAAAACATGAGCACCGTGAATTTTTTCTATGAACAGGGCAATAATGTAATTGACTGGGTCTGGTTTGAGGATATCTCCAAATTCAAAGCAACCAATGTTGATCATTATATGAGTCGTGGTATAGAAGTATCAAGCATTCATGATTTTTCCAAAACGGGAGGAAATTTTCCTGTTCAAAGCATTTCTCTTCATTATACATTGATTGATATGAAAAAGGAAATTCCGGGAGAAGTGATAAAATATTTTAATGTCCGGCACAAGTTTTCAGCCATGATCCATCACAAAATAATAAAACACCTCGTTGCAGCATGGAATGTATCATACACAGACAGAATGGGCAGTTACCTGGAATACAATTTTGAAAATTCCTCCTATATCCCGGTTAATTTTAAACCTTACTGGTTATTTGATCTAAGGGTATCTTATTTCCTGAAAGAATTCACTTTCTTTTGTGAAGCAACAAACCTCTTTGATAAGAAATATATTGATATCGGGAGTATTTATCAACCCGGACGATGGTTATCCCTGGGAATAAAATATAAATTCACCCGTTTTTAAGTGCATAATAGCCCATCCGGCAGGATTCAGTTATTGGCAGAATAAAGGAAAATATGAATTGAATTTATATTTTCTTATTGTGGATCTGATTGGAAATGAAACATTACTGGCTCTCACATTTTTCCAGGTAAATATCCAGAAGATCGTAGCCGTATTGCTCAAGATAGCCCAATTGAAATGCACGAAATAAGGTGTTGCATCCGTTTTCGTGATCGTCCTGCTCAAGATAAACAAGCCCCTTTAGCTTATATATCATGGGATCGTTAGGAGTAAGAGACTGAGCAATTTTTAATGCATTCATTGAATTTTCATAGTCCTTATTCATTAAATATGCCTCTCCCAGCATATTATAGGCCGATCCTGTATTGGGTTCCAATTCGCAGTATTTGCCGTATGCATTGATAGCCCCGGGATAATCCCTGTCTTCCATTGCTATTCGTCCTGACAATTCATAAGAAGGAGAATATGAGGGATCCATTTCAATTGCATGATTCAAGGCAGATAAAGCTTTGTCCTTTTCATTTGTTTTCAAATAATTCTCTGACATAGCCAGTAACAGATCCAGTGAATTTGGTTTGATATCATAGGCAGACAAAAAATCACTCCTAGCATCGTAGTACTTTTTCAGGTTAAAATAGGCTTTGCCTCTGTTCAGGAAAGCATCGTACAATATTTCATTTTCTGATGTATATTTAATGGCTTTGCCGAAAAACAAAATTGCACCGCCATAACTCTCCGTCACCTGGCATACTTTTCCTCTGAGCATATATACTTCCGGAATATCACTTTTCAATTTTAAAGTGGTATAACAATCTCTTATAGTCTTGTCATATACTTTTTGATGATAATAAATTGTTGCCCTTTGCAGATAATAATCTGCTTTGGAAGAATCAATTATAAGGGCATGATTGATATAGACCAGTGCCTGATCATAATTCCCCAAATTCAAGTGTTCACGACTCGACCTGTACAAATTATCCGCATTCTGTGAGGAAACAATTTGAAAACAACTAAAAAGCAGGAAAACTGAAAGCCATGAAATTCTTTCAACAATACATGTCATTTTGAGATCTTTATTTAACCGCCAGCGGGTATTCGTATATTTTGCTTCCCGAATATAGTTTAACAACATAATTGCCATGCGGCAACCTGCTTAAAGAATATTTCTTACTAACAGGAGTTCCGGTAATATTTCTTTCCTCAAAAACAACATCATCATTCAGTTCAAAGAATATATTCACTTTGCTCATCTTGGCATTTAAATAAGATATGATAAGAATGTCTTCGTTAATCAGTTTAAAAACCGGCTGAACTTCCTCTTTTTCTTTTACAACCATTGCGATGTTGTTATGAATTGCAAATCTTTTCTCAAAGGTTTTTGCACTTCCTGTTAATTTTACCTTATAGTCACCTTCAGGCATGCCGGTGAGATCGAATAATTTGAAATAGTCTTCATAATCGGAAACCGATTTGGAAAATAATACCTCTCCAAATTTATCGGTAATAAGCAATTCCAGATTTTTGCTTTCACGGTTAACAATTCCAATGCGTGCTACATTGTTTTTGGTAATGGAAAACAATAAGCAACTCTGCGGTGTGCTTGAATACAATGAATAAGAAATAGTGAATGTAATAGCAATGCAGACAACCTGACGTAAAAATTTTGAGACCATGGGTTAATATTTTAGGATTCGGGCTGAACAAAAATAATAAACATGCCCTTATTAATCAATAAATTGGAGGCAAATTGTTAAAACATGTGCTGTTATTCCTTATTCAGAACCTTTTCAATAGTATTCCAAAATCGCTCTGCTGTGCGGTTCCAACTGTATTTTGCATGCTGAGCTTCACCTTTTTCAACAAGGTCTCTACGATAATTTTCATCGCTGACAATTTTATGCATGGCATGTGCAATGGATTCGGGCTCATAAGGATTGACATAACATACGGCATCTCCTGCTATTTCCGGCATGGATGTGATGTCGGAAGTGATTACAGGCACACGACAACGCATCCCTTCCAGTATGGGGATCCCAAAACCCTCAAAAAGCGAAGCATATACCAGCGCCGTGCTTGATGCAATGACATCATTCAATTGTTTTTCCGGTATTCTGCCGGCAAAAATTATGTCTTCCTTACATTGAGAACGAGCATAAATCTCTTTTGTATCTTTTGTCATATATTTTGTAGATCCTGCAACAAGAAGTTTAACATGAAAAACAGATGATTTCCTGAATTGATCGTACGCAAGAATAATGTTGTTCAAATTCTTCCGCGGATGAACAAGGCCTAAAAACAGAAAATAGGAGGCTCCTCCTGTAAATTCTTTTTTCGTTTTTTCCTTCCTTGCTTCATTCACCGGGTGAAATGATTCATCCACACCATTATAAACCACATCTATCTTCGATTCAGGAACATCGAATACCGACGAAATGTCCTTCCTCGAATACTCTGACACAGTTGCTATGCGATCAGCTTTATCAATGAATTTTGGGAAATAATAATTGTAATACTGTCTTGGTATTCTGCTAACCCATTCGGGATTGTAAAAAAAATTGAGATCATGAATGACCGTAACCGAAGGAATACTTGAACGAAGGCTTAGCCATCCGTCAGGAGAAACGAGAAGATCTGCTTTGTACTTTTTCAGGACTGCCGGTACACCCCATTCAAAAAAAAGGTACCACAGAAGCGGATGCCTTGCCTGTGGATAAGCTACTACAGGAATTACATTGTCTGAAAAAATGAATTCATCGCTGTACTTCCTGTCAAAAATAAAAATGAATTCATGTTCAGGATGCGATCTGGTAATTCGTTTCAGCGTTTCACATGCAAATCTGCCCAAACCCTCAAGTTTGCCAGGTAACAAAAGTCTTGTGTTTACAGCAATTCGCATTGTTTCCTTAAGTCGTTAATGAGACGAAAATAGTGATAATTAGTTTAGCGTTTTGTGTTTGAAGTCGGAAGTTTGAAGTTCGAAGTCGGAAGTCGGAAGTTCGAAGTTGGAAGTCAAAAATCTGCAATCCGCAATCCGCAATCCGTAATCCGCAATCCGTAATCAGAAAATATCCTATTTTTGTTTATTTCGTACATTCAGTAATTGCATAAATTTGAAAACACTCATTAAATTTATACTACAACGTATATTGGGTTTCAAAAATTACCTGTACTTCTTTTCTTTATTCATCATTAAAAAGTTACCGTGGGATAAACATGAGAAGGATTTTCTGTTTTTCCTGGATATGCTGCCGAAAGAGGGAGTAGTTCTTGATATCGGAGCAAACCTGGGAGTGATGAGTTATTACCTGGCAAAAGATCATTCTTCCAGGCAGGTACTTGCATTTGAACCCATACCATACAATTTCAGGAACCTTACGAGAATTGTCAGAAAATTTAAGTTGTCAAATATTCAACTTTTTCAACTTGCCCTGGGAGATAAAAACGGAACAGTAGAAATGGTTTTGCCAGTTGAATATTCTGTACGTTTTCATGGCCTGGCCCATGTGAAACATGACAGCATTACAGATAAGAATGAAGGTGAAGTATTTGAGTGTCCGGTGAAAAGACTGGATGATGTTATTGCAGAATCCGATAGTGAAAATCTGAGAATTGCAGGGATTAAAATAGATGTTGAGAATTTTGAATATTACGTGTTGAAAGGAGCTGAAAATTTGCTGAAGCAACATAAACCTTCGATATATTGCGAATTGTGGGATAACGAGAACCGTAAAATGACCATGGAGTTCCTTAAAAATCTTGGTTATAAAGTCCTGGTACTCGAAAACAAAAAATTAACAGATTACCTGCCTGAAAAACACGCCACACAGAATTTCTTTTTTATTGCTGAGTAGTGTGGTGTATGGGATGACACACCCCCAAGCCCTCCCGCCAAAGGCGGGAGGGCTTGGGGGTGTGTATTTTACTACAAAAAAAAGCCGCCCCGAATGAGGCAGCCTTGGCATATTCTTTAAATAGAATTAGATTACTCTTGTATTTTTACATTTATGGTTATAGAACCATCTCCACCGGCAACAATATTCGTAACCCTTATCAAGCCCTTTTTACTGTTAACAGTTTCAAAAGCAATAACATCATTAACACTCATTTGAGGAATAATATTATCACTTAATCCTGTTATCCCACTAATCAATAAATCATCATCTATCGCATCAAACTCACCTGAAGTAAGAGAACTTACACCAAAAACAGTTCCGTTTTTCACACTCCAGTCAGTACACCAGTCAAAAGCATTAGCTGTAGCGTTATTAACTGTCGGGTGATTCGGATTCACAAATGTTGCTTCATTGCCTGAAGAAATACCGTAGTAATAGATAATATCAATTAATGCCTGATTGTTTCCGGCTGGACCTATTTTATAAACTGTCCCGGTTTCAGCATCAAGAAAACTTCCAACATCAACATTAGTTTGGGCACCCATTAAAACTGCAGTATATTCATTTATCGGATTACCTGTGGATCCTACGTCAATTGTAACATTCACCATTCCCTGAGCAGTTAATCCGTCTTTGTCGGTAACAATAAGAGTAAAAGCAGTATTCTCATCACCAATCATCACTGTAGCCGATCCGATAAATGTTTCATCGTCTGCGTTTGGGATCTGATAATTATTCCAATCAATATTATCAAAATCCAGGATGGCAAGATTTCCTTCTTTAATTGTGAAAAATTCCAGTTTTGCGTCACCTGCGTCTGCCCGCCATTCAATTGTAATCAGGCTATTCGCCGGCACCGTTACGTCTTCTTCGCTGTTAATAGTAAGATCTGGTCCAACAGCATCGTCTTTGGAACAGGAGTTCAGCAGGAAGGTTATCCCAATCAATCCTATGCCCAGAAAATAAGTCAGTTTTTTCATAATTGTTATTTTTTAATTGTTAGTCAATTCAACTCAGAATGTATTATCAAACGATTTATTTCTAAAAATGTTACCGGATGTTCTATAATAAAGTTACAAATTATTTTCTCTGTTTACACAAAGTTTTCCGGTATGTTTTATCAACTTTTATGCCATTTGTATTTTGTTGACACATTTTTGGGGGTTGCTGGTTACTGGTTACTTGTTGCTGGGTTATTGAGTTGTTTATTATCTGTGTAATCGTGTAATTGTTTAACTGTTTAATTGGTGAATCGCTTTGCCAGCCATAGCTGACCTTGGTTAGCGAAGGTTGGATGAAATGAAATTAATCAACTGATACAATGTTTGTTATATACCCTCAGTTAATCAGTTGCCCAACCGAGTGAACCGGCCAAAGGGAGTTCATGACCGAAGGGAATAATATTACGAGCTCGACGAAGTCAATTCATCAGTTAATCAATGAAAAGATGAGTTGAGAGGGTGAGAAGATGAGATAGTTCAGAAGTTTAGTGGTTTAGTAGTTTAGTGGTTTAGTTTTTAAGTGAAACTTGAGAATAGAGAGTGACGACTGTTCTTAGATCACGATTCACCAATCACCAATTGAATGAAGAATTGACTGGCCTATAAAAAATCCGGCAAATAAATCATTGCGTAGGCTCGTTGCAAAGGATTTATAAGTTCCGCGGAAGTGAAACGTCAGCGGAACGACACGAAGAGCCGAGCAATAAGATTTATCCGGATTTTTTATCAGCCATGATTTTTTTGCTTTCTTTTTTGATCAGCAAAAAAGAAAGTCGTTCCGTTAGGAAACGGAACGAAATCAAAGCATGTGTGTTGGATAATCAATAATTAATAAGAGAATTGAATTTTTAAGTGAAACTTAAGACTACTAGATAACTTATTCCCCTTCCCCGATCATTGCATCGTATATCGCTTTCTGTATGTTTGTCCGTACATCCATTTCAGCAAGCTTATTATACACTGCATCAGGATAAACCCTGTTGGAAAGGAAAATGTATAGAATTCCTGTTTCCGGATCAGCCCACACCATAGTTCCTGTAAAGCCTGTATGTCCATAACTTTCGGGTGATATTCCCCTGAAGGTAGGTCCGTTTTTGGTTGTATCATTCTCGGGCTTGTCAAAACCCAGTCCGCGCCTGTTCCCGTTTTCGCATGCCACACAGGAAGTATATTCTTCTATTTGTTTCCTGTCAAGAAATTGCTGACCTCCGTATTCCCCGCCGTTCAGAAGCATTTGCATAAATTTGGCCAGGTCGTTGGCATTGGAAAACAATCCCGCATGACCGGATACTCCTCCGAGCATAGCCGCACCCGGATCGTGCACATATCCCTGCAGTATCTGTTTTCTGAACACCAGGTCGTTTTCCGTAGGAGCAATATATTGCCTGTCGAATTTTTGCAGGGGTTTATAGCCGAGTGTGGTTGCCCCAAGGGGAGCATAAAATACCGAATCGACAAAACTGTCAAATCCCTTGTTCGTAAGTCGTTCCACCATCCTGTAAAAGAGGTAGAATCCCAGGTCGCTGTAATGGTATTTTCCGGGTTTTTCCACCTCCGATGCATAAATGGTCAGAAATATGCTGTCAACCAAAGAAGAATTCATATACAGACCCTTTGCAACTTCTACGGGATATTGCCTGGAATACTCGTCAGAATAGCAATTGTCTTTGTATTTCAAATGCTTATTCACGAAAAAGTGTTTTCCCATCTGAATGGGATACCTCTTTGAATATTTGTTTTGAGCAAAATTTTGATTTGGATACAATGGTTCCAAAGTGGAAATATAAAATGGTATCCATGATTCAATTCCCGCCTGGTGCAAAAGAATATCATCAATCCTGATCTTGGCTTTATTGGTTGTATCCAACTCAGGCAAATACTTTGACAAAGGCGACCGTATATCTATCTGCCGGTTATGTTCCAGAAGCATCAAGGAAGGAACTCCTGCAACAATTTTCGTAATGGATGCAAGATCGTATAAATCTGTACTTTCAACCTTTTTGCGTTTTAGGTAGGTATGATATCCATACGATTTATTCATCACCACCCTGCCATTCTTAGCAACAAGTATCTGGCAACCGGGCATAGCCTTTTTATCTATTGCATCTTCAACCAGTGAATCCACAACAGCCAATTTCTCTGCGTCAAATCCTTCCTCGGCAGGAAGTATATATTTTAGCCTGATCCTACCTTCGGTGTTTATCCCATTTCCTGACCGATACTTATCATTAATACTCACCGGCAACTTTCCTTCCGCTCCTATTGCTCCGAAAACAAGCTGTGCTGAAAGATCCTGTATCAGGTTATTGTTTTCGTATGAAACAATGACTGCTATGCTCTTATCAAAATTTTTCAGGTGTGAGAGCAAATACGGATTCGAAAAAACATTTAACACAGTGGGATGCAAATACATGATAATATCTGCAATGGTAAGCAGTTCATCACTTAATCCGAATTGCTTTCCGGGTCTGAGATCATTTCCATGAATGCTTAACAAAACAAGATTGTAATATCTTAATGTATCAAGTATACTGGTTACTTCAGACAGACCTTCTGTTCCATAGATCCTGAAGCTATCAAGGGATGCATACAATGCAAGTGTATTCTGGTACTTGTTTTCCGGTTCACTGCCAATATTTACTGCTGCAATTTTCAAGGTGTCAATCCTTTTCAGAGGAATGATGTTGTTTTCATTTTTAATTACTGTTATTGCCTTCTCAATAAGCTTTCTCTGAGTTACCTGGAAACCTGATTGAATCAGGTCACATTGCAGGGAACCATTCTTCACTTTTTCCTTCGATTCGTAAGTTTTCACCCACTTCTTTGCCTGCAATATCTTTCTGCAACTGTTGTTTATTCTGTCAATATCTATGTCTCCCTGTTCAATCAGTTGCTCCACTCTCATCAGGGTTTTTTCAACCTCACCGGGCATTAGTACGATATCATTTCCTGCTGCTACAGCCATTGCATTGGCTATCTCCTGATCATAAAGCCCGGCCACTCCCTTCATTGTCATTGCATCTGTAAATACTAGACCTTTAAAATTCAGTTTTTGTTTCAACAAAGTTTCAGTTATAATGGCTGACAGAGATGACGGGAGATTTCTGGATGTATCGATACCAAGAACATTTAGGTGAGCTGTCATTACCCCTCCTACTCCTCCTTCAATTAAAGCTTTGAATGGAAACAATTCAATACTGTCAAGTCGTTCGTATGAATATTTAATAACAGGCAGTTCGTAATGAGAATCGGAATCTGTATCTCCATGTCCGGGAAAATGTTTGGCTACTGCCAGAATACCTTCATCCTGCATACCCTTCATATAAAGCAGTCCTTTGCGGGCAACATTCTCCCTTATCTCGCCAAAAGACCTGCTGTTGATGACCGGATTATCAGGATTGTTGTTCACATCCACTACCGGGGCAAAATTTATATGCAGTCCGAGCATTTTCATTTGCCGTCCAATATCACGTCCCATCTGATAGATCACATCATCATCATGAATCGCACCCAGCATCATTTGTCTCGGATACTGAAGTGTGTTTTCAAAGCGCATGGAAAGTCCCCATTCTCCGTCCATCGCAAAAAGAAGTGGTACTTGTGAAATAGACTGATAATATGTTGTAAGCTCTGCGATTTGTTCCGGAGTTGCCTGAAAAAAAATAATTCCTCCGACATGATACTTCCGGATCAGTTCAGTAACCCGGTTGATATCACTGTTTCCTCTTTGCGGATATGCAGCAACCATAAACAGTTGTCCTATTCGCTCATTTGCTGAAAGTGATTGAAAAACAGAATCGGCCCAGGCTGATGAATCTTTAAGAAACGGGGGTGGCGAAGGCTTAAATATAAAATCCTGCTCACTTACCGATCGATAATCTACCGAAAATTGAATAAAAATACCCGCTACTAGTGCCGCAACGAGTATCAGCAGCCCTTTCCTTAATTTCCACCTGTAATATGACATGTAATCTCTGAAATACCTTGTTTAATACTATGTAATACCGAAATTAGTACGCGCAGGTTTCAAAATATGGCAGGAATTATTCAAATTATTAACAAAAAGACGAATATTTAGTAAAAAAGCTGATGAAAAGTAGATGCTGGTTACTGTTTAACTGTTGAATCGTGTAATCGTTAAAAATGATTAATTGATGAATCGGGTAATTGATGAAATGAAATTAATCAACTGATATAATGATTGTTATATACCCTCAGTTAATCAGTTGCCCAACCGAGTGAACCGACCAAAGGGAGTTCATGACCGAAGGGAATAACATTACGAGCTCGACCCAGCCTGCTATGACTTCCAAAGGCAGTTAAACCTTCGGCATGTGAACCGGCTGGCAGGGAAGCCAATTCATCAGTTAATCATATATTTTGAATCGTGGAACTGTGTAATCGTTAAACTGATGAGTTGAGGAGTTGAGATTAATAATAATTAGTTTATACTCAATGTCGAATATCCCTTCCTATTCGACAGACAGGCAATGACCAATATCCAATGTTGAAGTGCAAGTTGTAATTTATTGGAAATTGGATTTTAATTGAAATTTGAAATCTTTTGACTTGAGACTTTATTGGTTACTGGCTTCGTCTGCCGAAGAGAGTTAGAGGCCGTCTGATAAAAATCACGTATGAATTCAAGGAAGGTTTTCGTTGTGATGGCTTTGTAGGAACCTTGTCTGAGTGACGACGAAGGAGGAGTGAGTTTGGTTCCGCAGGGAGAAAACCTTCTGTAGCAATTCAAGTGATTTTTATAAAACGGTGACCTTTTTTGCATTCTTTTTTGTGTGGGAGACAAAAAAGAATGTCGAACCGCTTGGGGAGCGGTTCGAAAACATGGAATGTGTGTTGGATAGAGAAATAAAGGTACAAGGAATTGTTCTGTTAGAGAATGAAACAAAAACTAAGCCCAGGTACTGGAGTTGATGAGTTGATAAGATGATGAATTGAGAAGATGAGATTTAAACTTGTAACTTAAGACCAGAAACTTTCGACTTGCGACTAATGGATCACCACCATGCTCCGTGCTGCTGAACCAGGCTCACAAATCTCTCAATACTTCTGTCGCCGGTAGATTCAACATCATTCGGGAAATAGCAGGCAGGCAATTCACCCAATCTCCTGTGATAATGTATACAATCGCAGCATGTGCCTTTTTTGCTACATGAAAATGTGCAGTTGCAAAATGACAGGTTTGTTTCTTTTTTACACTCCATAAGGAAAAGATCTAAAAGTTAAGTTTTTCTGCTATTGCCGCAGGAATGGCATTTTTATGAAGCATGATAGAGATTGTTTTGTATTTGAAATAGGCATTGGAGACAAACATGTACCCGTTGTAAGGATTTTCTGTTCCCCAGGAATTTTTTACATAATAGTATTTCTTGTTTCCTTTATCTTTTGCCATGCCCACTATATGCATTCCGTGATCATCCGTTGTCAGATAATTATCGAATGCTTTCTGTCTGTTTTCCTGGTTTACTTTAAGTTCAGGCAAAGGTTTTTTTATATTGAAAATAATATCCTCTTTTTCCTCATCCGTTTTTTGAGACCATTTTTCTTCCTGCTTTTCTGAAAAAGAGCTATAGAGGATTTCAGGAGCCACAGCCAAACCTTTTTTGAAGTTAAAGCCATCCTCAGAAATGTCTCCCGCCCAGGCAACAGTATACCCGTTATAAATTGCAGAATCAACAATTTGCTCCAATTCAACCAGAGGAACATTATAGCTTTCTTCCCACGACCAGTTGTCAGGAATTTCAAGAATTGAAGAACTATAAAAAGGAATATGTAAGAAACTTGTTATCATTACATAATCGTCAAGATGAATGCCTAACAACTCCTGAAATGAATTGGGAGTGTAGCTGGTCCCTTGATAATCAAACGCCGGAGGTATTTCACCCAGATAGGATTCCAGGACTTTTTTAAATCCCTCTTCCCATACATCACTCAGTTTGTTATTTGGATTGGTAATGATAGCATCGACATATTCCTGCAGCACTTTATCCATTTCACTGTGAATGTGCTTCTCAGAATCGACTTTTAAGCCGGAATAAATTTCTTCCGGAACAATACCATGCAATGAAATTACATCCACAACATCGTTTGCTTCACCACCCGGTGCAAAATTGTTTTTGCCATGCATACGCACATAACGCTTTGCTTTTCTCAAATAATTCTGGTATACAATAAACATTTCAGACAAATCAAACTCTCCTTTTCCCATTCGCAACAATTCCGATTCAAGAAGAGAGATTGTACTGAAACTCCAGCATGTTCCTGTTTTGTATTGATCTCTGACAGGAGTGGAGGGCAATTCTTTGATAACTTTTATCTGATCTCCCTTTTCCAGTTCATCACTCCAATCTGCCGTTTTATCATTGCCTCCAAAACAATATGCGGAAAATATACATAGTATAAACAGGATGGCCGGTCTGACAACATTACTATTTCTCATACTTTTTCAATATAAAAAATTTCAAATATATTCAGAAAATAAGATATTGAAAATTTTCTTATGTTTTCCTCTAATACAATTCAGGGAAATCATATCCTTAATTACAAAATAAAGCTCTGAATCCCTTAATACAAGGAGCTTTTTTGGTTCGTTTTAACAATTTTAAATTCCGTTCTTCTGTTATTTGCACGGCCTTCTTCCGTTTCATTTCCATCCACAGGTTGATCAAAACCATATCCTTTATAATGTAATCGGTCTTCTGAAATTCCATGATTTACAAGATATTCGACTACAGATTTCGCTCGTTTTTCTGACAAAGTCAAATTGTATTCCCGTGTTCCAATATTATCAGTATGACCACTAATTTCTATCATGATTTCAGAATTGGATTTGAGAAAATGTATGATCTTATCAAGCTCATACTTCGATTCCGGCTTCAGAGAATAAGAATCGGTCTCAAAAAACACATTTTTCAATACGGATTTTTCACCCAGCTGGATTGGTTTTAGCGGAACATCTTTCATAAAGGGCTTTTCCAGATGGTAGATACCCTCCAGTGCAAAATTTTCTGAATGAAACAAATAACCTCTATGCTCCACATTCAACATATAATTTTTATTTGTAGGTATGCAAAGAAGAAATTCCCCGGTAACCGGATCGGAATAGGATTGATTGATCAATTCTCCATTTTTCAGATCAAAAAGTTCAAACCTTGCTCTTAATCTCTCTCTTGTTTTCTCGTCAAACACCCTTCCCTTCATATAGGATACTTCATCGGGTCTTGCATCTTCATACAAAGCAAAACGATAAATATCTTTCCCGGTTGCAGAATGAATATCTGATGCATAATAGGCCGTGTTGCCACGTGCATTTACTATAAGCCCAATCTCATCACGATTTGTATTTATCGGATACCCAAGATTTTTTGGTTTGCTCCAGTTCCCGTTAGAGTCAAGTCGTGATACAAACAGATCAAAATCTCCCATTCCAATATGGTAATTTGAAGAAAAATACAAAGAAGAATTGTCATGGTGAATAAACGGGGACATCTCATCTCCGGGAGTATTTATTGAATCGCCTAAATTAACAGGTGACTGCCAATTACCATCTGAATCTCTGCTGCTCATCCATATGTCAAGTCCACCTCTGCCTCCCGGGCGATTGCTTGCAAAATAAATGATCCTTCCATCCGCACTTAAACTTGGCTGAGTTTCTTTTGCCACTGAATTCACAGGTTCACCCATATTCTTTGGAAATGTCCATTCCATACCCTCTCTGGTTGAATAGTAAATATCACAACGACCGATCACTCCTTTCCTGTTGCAAACAGTATAAACCATAAACTGCCCGTTTGCTGAAATGGACTGGGCACCCTCATTGTCATCAGTATTCAAAGGAAAACCAGCATCTTTCATAGGTTCCCAACCTTCAGGTCCATACTCACTTATGAAAAAGTCTTCCTGTACCTTCCCTTCCTTTACAATATCATAAACGTGCACAAGCCTGGTGATAATTAACGTCTTCTCATCTGCTGATAATGAAGGCCAATATTCATCTTCTGCCGTATTAATATTCGGGCCCAGTGTAACCGGTTCAAAATCTACCGGATTATTCATCGCATGAATAGCAAATACAGTCTGCTCCAACCCTCTTTTCGCTCTTTCAGCATATTTTGATTCGACAGTATCCAATTCAAGGTATTTCAGGTAACTATTTTTGGCTTCTTCGTATCGTGCTATTTTAACTTCCAGCTTTCCCTTGTTCAAATATCCTCTTGGATAATAATAAGGATCGATCAATAAGCCCTTGTTGTATTGCTCAATTGCATTTTCATATTTGCCTTGTTCCCAATAGACTTCTGCAAGAACCAGGTAAGCATCCTGAAATTTATCATCGATACGTATTGCAGATTTCAACTTTTCTTCCGCCCCTGCATACTCTTTGATTCTATAATATGCCAAACCCTCCCCATACAAACTGATGGCTTCCCTGGATTCAGTTTTATATGTTTTCTGTGCAGCAACAATTTGAAAGGAAAAAATACTTATCAGTATAATATAGCGAACCATACAGTTACTTTTCTATGAAACGAACATGAATTTTAGTATGCTAAATTCATTAAAAACCATGAATAAAATTCATCGTAAGTTCCAGACAACCATTGATAATTAGTTTTATACTTATGAAAGTAATGATTTTATTACTGATTTAAAAACAGCTACAGGACTTATTGCTCGATAAACCGGTACAAAGCCTGAACATCTCCTGCATTCTCTGACGAAAGAAGAATCTGTTCACCAAAACAGACAACTCCTTCGAGTTGAATATACAAATCGTTATACAAATCATATCTCCTGATTCCCGGGTCTTTGCTGCTTATCTTCCGAAAATCATCAATGATCATAACAAAAGGTAAGTAATAGTACCCGCAGAGAATCAGTTGATTGTTAGTCAGATTAAGATCAGCTCCGGTTATAAAGCCCTCACTGTTCAGTTCACAAAACTTCCTGGCATAGAATGAACCGGGAACAGTTGGTAATTTATAAAGTACTGTATTATTATCCTGCCAGTTTTTTGTAAACAGCACCAATGAATCCCCGTCAAAAAGCAAGGCTTCACAATCGTAAGGCGTATTATGGTAATTGTATGCAAAATCGGTTTGGTCCATGTAGTTGAAAGCAATCCTGCCAGCAGATATTTCCTGCTCGTAAGAATCATCAACCTCTGCTTTGTTTATCTTATAAATACACAGATCTTTCCGTGTGCCACTGTTGTTTCCAAAATCTCCGATATAGATAGAGTGTGAATCCTGTGTAATGTCTTCCCAGTCAACATTTTCAGCATCAAGAAGAGTAAGCATCTTACGAATAGTACCCTCAACAATATCCAATCCGTAAAGAACAGGTTCATTCCCACTATCATTAAAAGTCCAGAGCAACGAATCATACACTATGATCCCTGAAGACTCACACACTTCAGAGGGAAGATCAAAGATCTTATGCAACAGATATGCAGTTTCTTTTTCTTTGCTCTCTATGGCATCATTGCGATTGCAGGCGTTTAAACCGGCAACAGTCAACAACAGGACAAAACAAAGGAAGGTTATTCCGGACCTCATAATTGCGGTTGATATTACTTAAAATCATACAAATGCAGCATTTTATGAAACAGTTCGGTATTTTCATAAATCCCGCTAAAAATTTCAGCACCGGTTCCATAAGCAAACACAGGAACCATAATAGCCGTATGATTATCAGACGAGTATTTTGCCTCCACTTGTCCGTTACTGATATCACCGTCTACCAGGGCCAGACCTCCTGTCTCATGATCAGCAGTAACAACTACCAGCGTGCCCGGATGTTCATCGGCAAAATTCATGGCCTCGCCAACCGCTTTATCAAAATCTATTGTTTCACTGATCTGGAAGGAAAAATTATTTTCATGTCCGCCCCAGTCTATTTGTGAACCTTCAACCATGATGAAAAATCCTTTTGCATTTGTCTTAAGTTTGTCAAGAGCAATCCGTGTAGCTTCGGCAAGGTAATCACCTCTCCCCTCCAACACAGATAAGGGATGATTATCAGCAACAAAACAGCCAATGTTCGTTGCACTATCTTCTTTTACTGATTCAAGATCGTATACAATGGAATATCCTTCTTGCCGCAATAAATCTGAAATATTTAAACTGTCTGTTCTCTCCTCAAAATGCCGTCTTCCACCACCAATAAAAATATCAATCCCACTTCCCACATAATCTTCTGCAATGTTCAATGTGTCGTACCTGCTGGGCTGATGTGCGATAAATGAGGCAGGAGTAGCATGAGTCATTTCACAGGTAACCACCATTCCTGTCGAAAGACCGTTCTCTTCAGCAAGCTCAAGGATCGTCTTTAAGGATATGGAATCGGGTGTCATAGCAATGAATTTGTTGTTCGTTTTTTGTCCTGTTGCTAAAGCGGTTCCTCCAGCTCCGGAGTCAGTAACATATTCATCAGCAGATGAAGTTCTGGACAAGCCGATATATTGAGATCGTTCAAGGTTCATTACTCCATGATTTATCGTATATGCCGCAGAAACCTGGGCATTCCCCATCCCGTCCCCGATCATAAAAATAATGTTTTTTACCTTTTCAGACGATTGAGAAAATCCCGTATAAACAATTGAAGATAAAAGTGCAATTGCAAGTATTAATGCCTTCATAACAATGAAATTATTACAAATATTACCAAAATATTTTGTTTTCAACCCTAAATCGGTTTTGATTATAAGTTAATCCTGCCTCCTCCGGCATAATGCTTCATCCAGTATTTGTTTGTCAGGGAGTCTATGCGAACAATTTTGCCTCTTCCCGGAGAATGAATGAACATTTTGCTTTCCAGATAAATACCTACATGGGAAATATCGTCTCCCTTTATCCGGAAAAATAACAAATTTCCTTTTTTTAAATTCTCAACAGTCATATTATTCGTTTGTTCATATTGACCAACTGCGGATCTTGGGATATGTATTTTGAAATGACCGAAAACTTCCCTGGTAAATCCTGAACAATCATAGTATTTACCTCTTCTTGCAAATTTTTCTCCCCGCAAGAACAAAAGTGCATACTTCTCAATTTCATCTCCTCCCGGATACTGCAAAGATCGTTTGTTTTTTGATGCTAGCAATATTGAATTTGCAATAACCAGTCCCAAAAGCACGGCAACTGCCCCGATAAGGCCCAGCCTTTGTTTAAGTCTGCAGGTTTTTCGTGTTTTCATACCGGGAAATAAATATGCTAAATTTGCCTGCATTCATTTTTTGAAGGAAATATTGAAAAGATACTTTCAACACTCCCAATCCATATTTGATGCTCCGGCTGATGTTTATCGAAGATGCTTCTTCAAAATATTTTGTAGGACAGGTTATTTCTGCAATTTCAAAACCCGCATAAAAGATCTGAGCAAGCATCTGATTATCAAAAACAAAGTCATCGGAATTGATATTGTAATTGATCGTATGAAGTACTCTTTTGCTAAAAGCTCTGTATCCTGTATGATACTCAGACAATTTCTGATTCATAAGTACATTTTGGATAAATGTAAGAAATCGGTTGGCCAGATATTTGTATATTGGCATACCTCCTTTCAAAGCTCCTTTGCCAAGAATACGTGAGCCCAATACAACATCATAAACATCGTTAGCAATCAAATAACAAAGCGAGTGGATTAATTTTGGCGTATACTGGTAATCGGGATGAAGCATTACCACGATATCAGAATTCAATTCCAGAGCTTTGTTGTAACATGATTTCTGATTTCCTCCGTATCCTTTATTTACGGTATGTTTAACAATATGCTTTATCCCAAGTTCCCTGGCTTCTTGCAAGGTATTGTCACTGCTCAGATCATCAACCAGAATAACCTCATCAACAATATCAAAAGGAATCTCATTGTATGTCATCTTCAGAGTTTGTCCGGCATTATAAGCAGGAAGAACAACTGTAATTTTTTTATTATTGATCATTGGTCGTGATTTATTTTAGCAGCCCTTTTGCAAAATACAAATCCATTTTTTTCATATAATACTATAACTTCGGAATATTCAGACAATATTTTTTCTTTATCATTCGCTCGCAATACAAAGTAAACATCCTTGTCTATTTCACCTCTTGTGAGCCACTCCGTTGAAAAAACATCCTCCTGTTCAGGTTTCGGTATGTTTCCATAAAACAATACGGCATATGTTTTATGAAATGAATGTATGTAAGCATCTTTTGCTGATTGTTCCCTGATAAAATCTATAGCTGTTCTTTGAGTAATTTTTTCTACTCCTGGAGTAACAAAAATAGCAGAGAAGTATACAAACAACATAGAAGATAAAAACAGCAATGAAAACTTCACAACCTTTTTCCTGTGAATCAGAAACACAGATACAATTACTCCAATTAAAAATAAAAGACCAATAGAAAACTGGATCAGATCCCATCCCGGGTCAACCTGAAGATTACCGACAACAAATTGATCGGTGACAATTCCTTTCTCTATTGCTATTTGTTTGATTGTATTATAAAGTGGTAACAACATTATGAAAACGCCTTCGATAACACCAATTACAACAAGCATTATCTTTTGCCATAACCTGAAGCGAAAATTATCTGAGAGTATCATTTTCAAAGAATAAGCAGCCAGGTATGTCAGAGGAAAATAGGCCAGTGAAGAATAATGCACAATCTTTGTTTTTACTACAGAAAATAACAAAAGAACAGTCCACAAAAGAGCGATCATTGTAATGTGAAAGATTTTTCTATCGTCTTTTATGCCCTTGTATTTATGACCCTGGATCGCAAATACCGAAGCAGGAAACATACCAAACAAAAGGATCACAAAATGATACAATGGAAAACCTCCATGTCCTGCATCTTCGGTCTGAAAAAGTCTTATCTGGTATACAATAAAGTCAACAATAACATCAGTATTTCCGCTTATCAATTGCAGAATGAACCAGAATCCGCCCACTACAATAAACGTTGCAACAAATAAAAGGATACTTTTCCAATTGATACCTATCCTAAAGCCATTGAAAAGAAAAAGAATTCCAACCAGTATTCCGAATATCAGAAAAGCAACAGGTCCTTTGGTTAAAATTGCAAGACCAATAAAAAAGGAAGAAAAAAATGTATACTGAAGTTCTTTTCTGGAATTTTCTGATCGAAATGCAAAAACCCAAAAACAGATACCTAGAAATATAAACAAATTGAACCACGGATCAATAATGCCTGATTTAAAATAAAAAAATGATAAAAGAGATCCCAGGTATGTCATAACCCAGATGACTCCAAAGGATGAATCATACAATTTCTTTCCAAGTCGAAAAACAATGAGTAAAGTCAGAATCCCGCAAATTGCGTTTGGAAATCTTGCTGCAAATTCATTGATCCCAAACAATTTCATTGACAATACCTGCAGCCAAATGAATAAAGGTGGTTTTTCCCAGAAAGGTCTGAAAAAGATCCGGACATTCAGGTAGTCGTCGGTCAGGATCATTTCTCTTGCTGATTCGGCGAAGTTCAGTTCATCCCAGTCAAAGAGGTTTAATTTTCCGTTCAGAGGAATAAACAGCAAACCTCCTATCAATACAATGATTCCCTGAATCAATACATCCTTTTTGTTCATTTTTGTTTCTGCTGATTCAACAAATATAAAAAGGACTGATCAAACCAGCTGATCTTAAAGCGTGAAAACAGATCAGCCATAAAAAAACCTGACAACAAACCAATCACAGATCCTGCATACACATCGATCAGAAAATGTTGTGAAAGATAAATACGCGAATAAGCTACAAGACCTGCCAGACAAAATAATGCCAGCTTTAAAATTTTTCTATTGGCAAATACTGCCAGGCTGAAACACAGAGCAAAAATAGTTGCTGAATGACCTGAAGGAAAACTATAATACGTATGCAATTTAATGCCATCAATAATATGCAATACTGTAACATCTTCAAGCACAACAGACGGACGCAAAACACCGGTAAATACGATTCTTTTAAGGAATTGAACCACCAGGCCTGCCAGTATACCTGAAGAAATGACTACAAATGATCTTCGAAAGGAAAACAACAAATATATCATACCAACAAATACAAAGCTTAATCCACTTCCAAAAACAGTGATGTATTTAAAAAAAATATCTGCAAAATCTGTATGATACTGATTTAGATAAATATGAAGATCTGTTTTAGGTACGAGCATTAGCAGAGGAATTAATGCCAATAACAGAATGGATACCGGAAGCAAAAAGAATAAATTTCTCTTTATCAGTTCAGACATTTGAAAAATTCTTTGTAATCTAATCATAAGATTGAATAGCAAAGAAGCAAAAATATTCTATAAATGAAAATTAAAGTTTTGCCAGTTGAAAAAATTGTTTGTGTTCATCGGTTGAAACTGCAACTTTATAAATACCAGCCGGAAGATCAGAAATATTAATTTCTGCAAACACTTTCTTTTCTTTTGTTTCCTTTAATAATGCACCATTTAAGTTATAAATCTTCACAGTATATGGCTTGCCAATATCGTAAGTCTCAATATAGAATATGTCTTCTGCAGGATTTGGAAAAAGGAAGAAAAAACTATTGCTATCGGGAATTATTCTGTTAATGCCTCTGATTTCCCTAAGCAGCCAATTATCCGGATCGGGTGTTATTCTATATACCCTTTTATTAAAAGGAATCGAAAAAACTTCAGACAGCTCATCCTGCCTGAATTGAATCAAAGTATCGCCGTTCAGATACTCGATCTGAAAATCGATTAACAGATTAAAGAACGGGGTTTCATCAGGTGTTGAAACCGACTGGTCAATATAAATGAACAATGAATCATCCTTTTGTTCCCAGGCAATATTCAGAATCGGGTGTCCGGCACCATAATACCATTGCTGAAAAAAAGTATCAAAACTTTGACCTGAATAGTATTCAAGCGCCTTTCTGAAATCTTCGGCAGAAGCCACTGAATCAGCAAAATCATCAAGAAAATTCTGAAGAGTACCAAAAAACAAATCATCATCACCAAACTCGTGTCTGATCATATGAATGATCGATGCTCCTTTTCGGTATGTGAGGGAATAATCAAAAATTCTGGATACATTATCCAGTTCATCTTCAGGTATAAATATGCTTCCTGAAGGTGATGAAAGTGCAAGATCATGAGTATTCCTGAGCCAGGAGACTGCTTCATCTTTTGTTTTGAGATCTTCGATTGCTATAAATTCGCTATAACTGGCGAAACCTTCATTGATCCAGATGTTTTGCCAATCGGAACAGGTAACATAATCTCCAAACCACTGATGTGCCAATTCATGAGCCACAAGAATGAAGGAAAAATTTCCCAGGGTGGTCATAGTCTGATGTTCCATGCCCCCGCCGAGTGGACCTATGCAATGGCCGTATTTTTCATTCCGGAAAGGATACGTTCCAAAACGTTCTGAAAATGTTTCTATCAGGTCTGCTGTAGCATCAATATCATCTTTGTTTTCCACGAAAAACAAACTGTCGTTATAAATATAATTTTGAATAAGTACCGAATCACCATTACCAACAGAAGCCATAAAACTATAGTCCATATAATCTGCCACTGCAAATGATAACAGATAATAGGCAATCGGGTAAAATGATTTCCAGTGATATGTTTTTGTATTGTTATCATGGTCTGTAATATCAGAAAGAATACCATTTGAGCCTGCCATCAAACTGTCAGCCATGGTTAAAGAAATATAAACAGAATCTGCTTTATCAGTCAGAACCTGCTTGCATGGAAACCAGCTTTTTGAATAAAAAGGTTCAGAAAGGGTATAAGTAACATTTGCACCTGAAGAAGTCTGCTTGTTAAAGATCCCAATGCGCCTGTCTGTTTCTTTGTCCTGAATTTTATAGAACACAATCATTTGAATGAGATCATTTCTTTCGTACCCCGGTAAAATAGCAAATCGAAGAAAGTCATCCGAATGAACAAATGAAACTTTCGTAGTGCCAATGAATACTGAATCAACAGTTGCTTCCTGGTTGAGTTCAAGAGCGAGAGTATCTATATCAGATTCAACCAGTTCCGCCAAAACTTTTACCTTCCCTTTCAGGTTGACGGATAAATTACTAACCTCCAGGTCAAGGGAATAAAACTTTACATCGTATGATTCCAGCATTTTATACAAAGATGAATCCTGGCTAAACACAGCTTGTGCATGTAGCATAACTAAAAAAAGAACGACCCATTTCGAATTGATATTTGTGAACTGCATTCTTCAACACTATTTTAGCTTCCGAATATCTGCAATTTTAAGAAAAGTTATGTTCATTTTATTATAAAAAGAAATTCCTGCTGACAGTTTTTAAGATCAATAACATGAAAACAACCTATAAAATATTGTGATATAGTAAAGTACAAAGACATGAAAAGAAAAAAGGCCCTTACGGACCTTTCTTCACCTAAAACTAATAAACCCTATCAAATATTAACCTACAGCTGAAATGTTAAATATCATTGATAACTTTAAAAATGCACTACCTCACATCAAACAGCCTTGTGTCAACCTCTCTTCCTCCGACAAATAAACTGGCTGGCATGTTAAGCTCATTTATCCCGATACGCTGTGCTATCGGGATTAGTTCCACTTACAAATTTCAATTCACTTCCCTGCCCCTTCGGCCAGGTGTGGTTTTTAAATTTGAATTTCACGAATAAAAATACAAATGCTATTAAACTTATACATAACGATAGAATATGATATTGAATACTATGCAACGATGATATTCCTCACTAAACAGGTAAAAAAAATCCTGCCAATTGAATGACAGGATTTTTTTACCTAAAACTAAACACTCCTCTGAGATTCATCTTCACAATTAACCCTAAATCTAACTAAACCCAACTATGAGAATTGCACTGCTTAATGTATTAACAAAAATATTATACAAATTGTTGCAACTCTAACAAAAAAAGATGAGTTTTCTTACAACAATTTGATGATATATATCAATTCTAATTAAAAGTACTAAAGATAAATACGCAATGAATAAAAATATGTTTAATAATTATTAACAATAATATCATATTAATGACGAACAGTATAACTAATTTTATGAACGTTATTTAAATCATGAATAAACACCAATACCTACAATCCTTCGAGATATTAATTGCCCTCATTAATACTTATCAGGGTCAATTAAAAAAGCATCTTTCATTTCTGGAAAGGATTGCAAACAATCTGGATTCGGTTTTTCAATGTGATGATTTCAATATTGTTCTGATTCAGTTCAAATCATTGGAACGAAATAAGGATCAGAAAGATATCCTTTTTGTTGATTATCATGATCTTCCTGTTAGATACAGTAATATACATATTCTGAGTTTCAAAGAACGAGTAATACTCTATTCATGTGTATTAAACTGGGTGAAAAATGAAAAAGACCGGATATTCGACGCAGAACTACTACAAAAGGTATTTCTGATTGATACTGACCTGCTGCAGGCCCTTGATGGTTTCTTTTCAATTGAAAACGCAGAAAGAAGTTATGGCAGAAATGAACTGTTTTTATTAAAACCGGATGAAAAATCTGAAGAATCACTCGAAGGACAATGGATAAGAAGCAATGAACCAAACGAACTGAAATCAAACAGATCTTTTTTTATTGAAGGAATTGATCAGGTTCTGAAAGTTTTGTACGTTGAACAGATAAAAACATTCATGTTAACATGCAATGATTGTAATTCCATTGTTAAAAAAAACGAACTAAACAATTTGTTTGGCTGGGAATACCTGGAACCTGGAGAGAAAATTGTGCTCAGAAACAAATTTGAAATCAGTTATCACGATTTAAAAAACATTTTTCTTTCTGAGAAATATTCTCAAAAACTACAAATGGAAATCAGAAACCTGGCTTATAGTTATTCCAACGGTAAAGGAATAAAACAATTCAGTCTTAATATAGAGCCTGGTACACTGATAGGAATTCTGGGGAAAGAAGGTTCAGGGAAAAGCACTTTGCTAAAATTGCTGGCCGGTGAAATTCCATGCGGTAAAGATCAGATAATAATCAATGGCTATGATCTTTCAAAAGATCTCTACCAGATGAAAGGCATAATAGGATTTGTTCCCGAAGAGGACCTTCTCTACAATGAACTGACAGTATATGAGAACCTGTATCTTACAGCAAAACTGTATCTTGGTAAAACATCCCCAAAAGATATTCATCGAAAAGTTGAAAATCTTCTGAGAGACCTGGAATTGCAGGGACTAAAAAATTCTGTTGTCGGGTCGATGCAGGATAAAAACCTTCAACCGGGACAACGACGGTTATTGAATATTGCCCTTGAACTGCTTCGTGATCCACAAATACTTATAGTCGATAACGCGATCACTCCTTTGAGTCTTGCTGATTCTTCCAAAATTATTGAGGTTCTGGCCAACTATTCCTTCCATGGTAAGATTGTGATAACAAGTATAACACAAACGAATGAAAAATTCTTTTCTGAGTTTGACAAAACATTCATCCTGGATGAAGGAGGTTTTCCTGTCTATTTTGGTCGTACAACGGACACCATTGGTTATTTTGCAGAGCTTTTTCATTTGAAGCACAACAAAAACGAGTATTTTACACCCGAAGCAATACTACAGTTTATTCATCAAAAGAAATACAGGGATGAGGGTGATCAATATCGCTACAAAACTCCGGTTGAGCTTTACAAAGAATTTTTAAATTCCAATGTTTTTTCTGAAAACAAGGAGGAAGTTTCCCGGAAAATTCTTCCTGAAAAAATACTTTACCTGCCAACTCTTGAAAGACAATATCTTACATTCTTTATAAGAAATTTTAAAACCAAAATTTCACGGACCCGAGAATTGGTATATGCAGTTCTGGTCACGCCTTTTCTCGCTTTAATAATATCCCTGTTTCTTCATAAAAGCGATGGTCCCGGATATAGTTATTCCTCGAATCCGCATATCCCGGCATACATCTTCTTATCCACTATCATTGCTGTATTTTTAGGATTGATACAATCAGCCAATGAGATATTCAAGGAAAGAGCAATCAATAAAAAACAAGAATACCTGAATCTTAGCATGTTTTCCTATATCAACTCAAAGATCACCTATTTACTGGTCATTGCCCTGATACAGTCGTTGCTATTTGTGGGTATAGGAAATATGGTTTTAGCAGTAAAAGGTACATTTTGGGTTGACTGGCTTATATTTTTCAGTTGCCAGTCATTTGGAATTTTGTTGGGTTTGATTTTTTCCAATACAAGAAAATCCCTTGAGAGTATTTATGTAAAATCCATACCCATTGCACTTATTATTCAGATTTTGCTGGGAGGAGGATTTTTCAGTCTGAACGCTATCAGTTTAAAATATAAGAGATATACTCCCTTGATAGCCGATCTGGCCGTATCCCGTTGGGCATACGAAGCATCAATGGTATATCACTTCAAGCAAAACAAATACGAACGTAAGTTTTATTATCTCGATCGCGATATTTCTTCGGGCAAAATGAATTATGTTCACCTTATACCAATTGTTAAATCACAAATTCAATACTGTGAAAAAGAATATCAAAGCCATCAGGATAGTGTTAAGAGCAAATTACAATCGATTAAGAGTATGCTGGTTTTCCTGGCAAACAACTATGAAGTATTCCCCTATGAGAACATATACAGCCTGAATCTTTCAGATTTTAATTCAATGCTGGCAAAAGACCTCCTGGAATACGTCGAATATCTTGAGCTTCATTTCTACTCGATGCATGCAAATTCAAAGGATTCAAAGGAAGAATATCAAAGACAGATATCTGATTCTCTGGGCCCGGAGTTCCTCCGGAATTTGAGGTCAGCCTATTACAATTATGCCATTGCCGATAAAGTAACCAATAGTGCTATTCAGGATCCGATCCGTTTTTACAACGACACTCCGGTACAAATTAAACATGCCGTCTTTAAATACCCTGATTCTGATATTGGAAGAGGCCAGATGTTTATCCCCGAAAAGCAAATCAGCGGGCAGCGTATCGATACACTTGAATTCAATGTATCGGTAATATGGATGATAAACCTTATGCTGTATGTAATGCTTGTCACAAATTTATTGAGCAGAATGGGAATACGCAATCGATCAGGATAAAATCCTTATTATATCAAAATGATAATCTGGAAGTATTCCTATTGCTTAATGATCTGATCTGTTATCCTGAAGTCTGTTCCCGTAATTTCAATAAAATACAATCCCTGCGGAAGATCTCCAACAGGAACAGTAAATTCAGAGCGATTCCCATCGTACTTGCCGGAGAATAGAACCTGACCTGCAATTCCAAGTATTCTGATCTGACAACTACCTCCTGTGTGGTCACTCAACCGAACAGAAATATAATCCTTTGCCGGGACAGGGAAAATGCTGGCGTCTGTGGAACAGGTTAATCCTTCGTTCAATTCAGGAGGTCCTCCTTCGATATCAACCCTGTCCAGTACCCCGATCAGATCATCAGAATGATCGTATGCCAGGATCTCTATGTACCTTGTACTTTCAGGCAGTGTTACAGCCTCATCAATATGTGTTGCAGCAGTAGGCACCGTAACAAAAACAGAACCTGAGCCAAGCTGACTTTCCTCTTCATCGAGATAAATTATACGGTATTCTCCTTCAACAAATGAAGAGAACTCACCACTAAGATTCTCACTTTCAGCATCATATTGTAAATGCTCCTTAATTATCCCTTCATGACCTGCATAGTAAAAGGGTCCACCGGTACCCGTTACATACCAGTCTTCAACAAATACAATACTGTCTCCGTTCGCTCCAATGGTTTCAAGGGGGCCCAGGACTTCTACTTCAAAATATTCATTCGATCCGTTTGTATAGATGTGAACCATTGCTCCTCCGTCAGAATATTCCGCCCCATCGATTATATCGAATATTTTGGCGTAGGTCTGACTGTCCCTTTCATCAGTAAAACATACCCACCCATCGGAGGCAACGGCAAAGATTTTTCCTTCGGCTCCGGAATATTGCACTTTATAAATACCGGGAAGAGCAAAATCTCTTGCAGGAACATCTCCCCAGGTATACCAAACATCATCTTCCGATTCAAGCGGAAAATACACGGAAAAATTCGTATAATCCTCTTTGTTCTCATGTTGTGTAATGGTCTGCGTTATATCCCATATCGCTTTTTCCTGTGGATCAGTACCATCATTGAAAAGCACGGTGGTAACCTTCACCCGTGTTGAATTTGCGTAAACAGTAATATACCGGTTAAAACGCAAATCAGGGGCCTGATAGACTTCCGTCTCCCCTTTCATCCGGATGACAACCGAATCCTTTGATGTCTGAAAAACCTCATAAGCATAATTTCCCCATGCCAGAATAGGCGGTGGCGGCCATGTCCCCGGCCAGTCATCCTGTGGTGCCGGCCATGTTTTGTATCCTCCATAACCCCAATTCCCATTCCATGGTCCATAGATATTAACCGAGGGATCAAATATATCTCCCAACAAATCATCGTTAATGATCATGAAGGTATCCGTTTCCAGGTCGTATTGAAGCACCCGGCCTCCGATACAAGGAACAACGCCCAGGGTGATAAAATTGTTTTTCACTACGAGTATTGTATCCCATCCCCATCCCTGATAATTATCAATGGTGTCGACACTTACACTATCGGGGGCAGCTTTTGTTTGCAATGAGATAAACAGTATTAAACTCAGTATAACCGATAATTTCTTTGAAATATTCATACGTGTATTTTTTTATATTGCTATTAATACTATCCTTAAAAATCTGAGAATGAATGCAATCACTCATCACACTCTTTCTCACACAAAGTGTTTTAAATAAGAAGTTATGATCGTTTCACAGTATTTGTTCTTATATCAGATTCACAGGTACTACAGAATGAAACATCCTGCAAATTATTGACAAGATAGCAATTTCAAAGTTTATACCCTACGGCTTTAAAAAAAGTATAACAAAAGGTACCTGTATCCAATGCCGTTTCTTTCAATTCTGAAATACCTTTTTCCCAGGTTTCCTGATCGATAAGCTGATGACTTATAGCTTCCTCCTTAATGCCTTCTACCATGGCAATAAAGGTTTTTTTTGTGAATCCGTCCACCATTTCAGGCAGACTGGTATCGGCATAAATAAATCTTGGCGATACTCTTATATCGGAAAAACCTGTTTTCTGAAAAAGTGGGTAAAGCCTTCTGCCAATAAGTGCATCCCCTCCCTTTTTTGCCTGGAGTTCAACAAGGCAGTCAATGGTCATCTGGGCGTATTCGCTGCGCGGAAAGTAGAATGCCGATCCATGGTCACCTTCGATAGCTGTTAAAGAGCCTCCGGTTTTAAGTAGAGTTTTTAATTTGAGTAATACCTTGTGTGGATTTGGAAGATGTTCAAGAACAAAACAAATAAAAATATGATCAAAGCTATCCTTCTCAAAGGGGAGATTAAGAATATCGGCTTGCATGAACTCAACATTGTTTACTCCGGCTTCTTTACATCTTCTTTTTGCCATTCTTAAATATTCATCTGAAATATCAATTGAAATTAAGCGTATGCCCGGATTCTTTTCTCCCAGTATTACTGTTTGTGCTCCAATACCACAACCAGCCTCTAAAACCTTTGCACCTTCAGGGAATATTGAATCATGATGAAGTATTGAACTTAAGGTACTGGCCTGGTCATTTAGTCGTGTTGTTTCGAGTTCTGTATATCCGTGAACGTAATTGTTTTGCATTTCTGATAAAATTTTAATTGATCTGAATAATGATATTGAAATTATACAATAATATGACCTTCAAGGTACAAAAGAGCTTTTCCTGCAATTTCCACTCTGTTGCCAAGGTTTGTACAATGCAGTTCCCCCCCTCTTTCCGATAACTGATGTGCAAGCAATCGTGTTTTGTTCAACTGCTTGCTCCAATAAGGCACCAAAGTTGTATGAGCCGATCCTGTTACCGGATCCTCAGGTATACCCGATTGTGGTGCAAAAAATCTTGAAACAAAGTCTGCTTTGTCTCCCCGGGCAGTGATGATTACACCTCTCCCATCACTTTTTTCAAGTATATTCATATCAGGATTCGCCTTACGAACAGATTCTTCGTCCCTGAAGATCAGCAAATAATCTGTTTTCCCCAAAAATATTTCCTCTGCAGTTTGCTGAAAAGCTTTCTCAATTGCTGCCGGAAGAACAGCTTGTTGAATTGTATCTGCCGGAAAATTCATTTTGTACATCTCACCTTCTTTTTCTACCTCCAGGAGACCACTTTTTGACAGAAACCGGATAGTTTTGTTTTTATAATCCGTGAATTCAAAAATCGCCTTTGCCGAAGCAAGGGTTGCATGGCCGCATAAATCAACTTCAACCGATGGAGTAAACCACCTGATGGTAAACTGCTTGGATGTCTTTACAACAAAGGCTGTCTCGGACAAATTGTTCTCCCTTGCAATATATTGCATCAATTGGTCATCCGATTCTTTATCCAGGAGACAAACTCCTGCCGGATTCCCCTGAAAACCATTTCCTGTAAACGCATTGATCTGATAGTAAGTGATACGCATGATAGTTTTGAGTTTTGAGTTGGGTTATTAGAAATTGATTAATCGGTGAATCGGTGAATTGATTAAATGAAGTTTATTTATCTGGAATAGTATATATTAGAAAACCTCAGTTAATCAGTACCCAACCGAGCTTGCGAGCTCGACGAAGTCAATTCATCAGTTAATCAATAAAAAAAATGAGTTAAGAGTTTTGAGTTTAGAATTTTAATTCTATTGTTCATTAAATAAATGCAATTAAATGGTTATTTCTATCCTGTTTTTTTCCGGATCGGATATAACAAATTCATAATACCCGTCACCGGTAAGCCTTGGCTTGGTTATAATTTCAATATCTTTAGATTCAATGGAAAAGAACAAACGATCTGCAGCTTTTTTACTTCCTGCCGCAAGCGCTATATGCCCCCAGGACTCGTGGTTATTTCTGGCAATTCTGTTTGTGTCATGCATCAGCTCCAGTCTGACTCCTGAAGAAAATGAAAGAAAATAAGAACTGAAACCTGTAGACTGATTGTTATATTTTGCACTGCTTTTTGCCTGAAAAACTGAGACATAAAAATTCTTCATCGTTTCCAGATCATTTACATACAAAGCCACATGTGAGATTTTTCGTGTATCATCGGGACGAATAATAAAAAACATGATCATACCTGCCAGACAAATTGTTATTGAATTTGCCAGGATCATAGGAAGATCAGATCTGAGAATTCCATAGATCAGCCATCCGACAATGCCCGTGCAAAAGAAAGCAAACATATAAGGCGACAAATCATCTGTTGATTTTGTTCTCCAGGTCTTTACAGCCTGGGGTAAAAATGCACCTGTTGTTAAAACGGCTGATGCAAAACCAACTACCTGTATTGTTGTATCCATAGTCTGATGTTTAAGTCCCAAAAATAAATTAAGCAGTTGAAGAATTTGATGTATATTCGTTTTTTGTTTATATTTTTTTATGGAAATCAGCTGTGTAATTATTACCAAGAATGAGGAAAAGAATATTGAGAAATGCATCAGATCAGTGCTACCTGTTGTAGATGAGGTAGTTGTAATTGATTCTTTATCAACTGACCGGACAAAGGAGATCTGTACAGGTTTGGGAGCAAGATTTATTGAGCATGAATGGGAAGGTATGATTGAACAAAAAAACTGGGCTGTAAAGCAGGCAAAATATCCATATATTTTGTCGATGGATGCCGATGAAGTTCTCTCTGATCGTCTTGCTGCATCAATTATGGAAGTAAAAAAGAACTGGACACATGACGGTTATTACTTCAACCGTTTAACAAATTATTGCGGCAGATGGATAAAACATTGCGGTTGGTATCCCGATAAGAAATTGCGCTTATGGGACAGACGAAAAGGGAAATTTACCGGGTTCAATCCGCATGACAGATACCAAATGGAGGAAGGAGCAACACGTAAATATCTTAAAGGTGATTTGTTGCATTATTCATACCGGAATATAAATCAGCATATTAACCAGGCCAATCATTTTGCAGATGTTGGTGCAAAAACAGCATTTATTAACGGAAAAAGCTCGAATATTTTTTTAATACTCTTTAAACCTACCTGGAAATTTTTCAAGGATTATATTTTAAAACTGGGATTTCTTGATGGCTATTACGGATTGATTATCAGCATAATATCGGCACAGGCTACATTTCTGAAATACATCAGGTTAAAAGAAAAATACAATTCAGATACTACTTGATAGAAATTTACAAAGGATTCTTCCGAAGTGTTAAATGTATTTTTCGATCAAATTCAGAAGTTTTATCCTGTCGATAGGTTTTGAGAGGTAAGCATTAAAACCTTTTTGAAGAATTATCTTTTCATCTTCCACTCTTGCATAGGCAGTCTGAGCAATAATCGGAGTTGTTTTATTATGGCTTCTGATAATTGAAGTGGCCTCATAGCCATCCATTCCCGGCATTTTTATATCCATAAAAATCAAATCAAAACTGTACTCCTCACATAGTTTCACTGCATTTATGCCATTCCTTGCCCAATATATCTTCACATTCAGTTTTCGCATCATGGCTTTTAAAAGCTCATAATTAGAAATCTCATCTTCTACAATGAGAATAGATATTTTCTCCATGCCAGGCACATGTTCAGTATCAGTTTTTTTTCTTTTCATTTTATAATTCGGGGAATTTGAGAACAAATTACCAGAATGATATAAATATAACTACTTAATAATTACATGAATAGATCAAAAATAATACTAAAATTTCTTATAAATCAAATTTCATCTCATTTTCTTGAAATTTAAATTTTTATCTTTTTTAAGGGTATACATATAAATATGTACTTTTATTTATTTTAAATCCTTTTTTATAGGGGTTATATTTATTATTTTACATTTTTTATAGTTAATTGATATTTTTATAGGGGGTATATACATTTATTTTATATATTTACAGCGTCAATTAATTAATAACTTAAAATTTTAGCTGTGAAAAATTTCAGGATTTTACTTCTTGCCTTGACGTTAGCAACATTCCTGGTTCCTGATTCAATTTATGCACAAGAGGAAGAAAAAAATTCACCATTTTCAGCAGGTGTTGATCTGGTAAGCAGTTATGTTTGGCGCGGAGTAAAATACGGAGGACCATCATTACAACCTTATGTTGAGTTTGGTATTGCCGGATTTGCTATCGGGGCATGGGGCTCTTTCGAAATCGGGCCAATAGATGAAACAGTCAATGAGGCAGATCTTTATTTAGGCTATGGCTTTGACTTTGGTCTTTTTATTGGATTGACCGATTATTATTATCAGGGCATTCCCTATTTCCGGTATGGGACTGATTCAGCCAGTCATGCTTTTGAAGGCAATCTGGGGTATGAAATCGGGGGATTCTCGATTGCTGTCAATTGCATTTTTAACGATGCCAGGAATGGTGCCGGTTCACAAGGTGGCGACATGTACTTTGAGGTTGGCTACTCTTTCACTCATTTCGATATATTCATCGGAGCAGGTGATGGCTGGCATACCTCCGACGGGGAATTCAATATTTGTAACATAGGTATTGGAACAAGCAAAGAAATTAAACTAACGGATAATTACTCCCTGCCCGTCAGCGGTCAGATCGTTCTAAATCCTGAAGCTGAGGAATTCAATCTGGTAGTTGGTATTTCGTTCTGATTCCATTCAGATTATCCAGCTGCACAAACAAGCTTGCTGTCAGACCAAGGTTTATATTCTTTTCTATTTGAGAAGTTGCATATATAACAAACTCCCCCATCCCGGTACTATCTGATGAAGAGGTTGTCTCATAAGACTATTTTATTTTAACCACCGAGTACACTTAGAAAGCATGAAAATTGCAATTGTTTAGAAATCAATTAGATGGTACTTTGCATTCAAAGCGCATTCTTTGGGTCTTTGGCTATTTATTTTTTTTGACAATCTGTTTTTTCCATTGCCCTCTTTACCTTTGTTTAATAGAAATTAATTCCCACTCGTAAGGATAGTCTTTTGTAATGTATAACCCCATCAACATCGCCAACCATATAATCAAAACGTTCATAGTTTAACTTGTTGTACCTGAAGCCAATGGCGAGAAAGAATCCGCTGATCTCTGAAAAAGGGAAAACAATTCCGACTTCTGCATTTGCCATTATCCCTCCCGAAAAATCTTCATATTCCACAACAAATTCTGAAGGATCCTCAAGAGAAAACGAATACCCTCCTGACAAACCCAGAAATACATTTGTGTTATTTGCCGGATAATACCCCTTCAGATTCACTGCCAGGGGCATCGTGGCCTCGCTAAGCAATTCATAACCTATCAATCCGCTCACTGAAAAATACGTGTTGAATCTGTATCCATGTTCGCTGATCAGACTGAAGGGAGCGGTTTTGCTGTTGCTCGCAGAACCCACCAAAGCACCAAAAGATGTATAGTTTACGTATCCTTTTTCTTTTATTTTATTCTTATCGCTATACCGAGGAAGCTGCTCCGTTTTTTCTATCTCATCCTGTTTGTAAACAAACAGACTTCCGCAACAGGTTTGAATTTTCAGGACTTCAGAATTGCTCTCAACGATCTTGCCTCTTATTATGCTCCCGTTCTTCAGGTATACAGCTTCTGTATACTTTTGTGCATTTGCTTCAAAAAAAAAGAAAACACATGGTATCAATAGGAATATGAATTGTTTCATAATACTGGATTTTATTCACTGTAAATATGGCCAAACGAAAACTATTTCCATCAGACCTGATAGATGAAAATCCATAAAAAAAGGTTGCGGAGTAAAAAAAAAATTGCCAACGCAACTTATTCATGGTCTTTGTCATCATAATGAAAACCTTTTAAATGAAATAAAACTATGAATACACATTTTCGAAACCTGTTACTATTTATATTGACTTTGTCTGCCTTTTCATGCAAGGATAAAATAGAAGAGACTTACATGGTCAATGCACCGGTATATCTGAGTTATGATGAGTTGCGTTCTCCGCTCAATGTGAAATCAGCACAAGATATTATACAACCCGGAAAGATCTATTTTAAAGACAATTTTATCTATGTAAATGAATACCAGGAAGGAATTCATGTAATTGATAACCAGGATCCTGCAAATCCTCAAATTGTTAAGTTTATTGAAGTTCCCGGCAATGTTGATCTTGCCATAAAAGGAAACATCCTGTTCGCAGACTCTTATGTTGACCTCGTAGCCATTGACATTAGCAATTTAGATGACATAAAAGAAGTCGGAAGAGTGGAAGATGCATTCCCTTATATGCTTCCTGAATACACTGATGGAATTGTTGAAGAAGTCTCTGAAGAAAAGGGTATTGTTATTGGCTGGCAAAGAGTGGAAAAAACTGTTGAAGTTAAACCAAACCAATTTGAATACCAGTATTATCCAAGCTGGGATGTAATGTATTATGCGGAAGCAAGCAATGTAAGAAGTTCAGCAAGCGGAGGCGATCAAAGCTTTGGTGTGGGAGGTTCGATGGCCCGGTTTACATTGTACGCCGATTATCTCTATGCTATTGATTATGCAACATTAAAATTGTTTAATATTTCAGAAATTCATACTCCGATCCTGGAAAGTGAAATGAATATCGGGTGGAATATAGAGACTCTATTCCCATACAACGGCAAACTATTCATAGGGACAATGACAGGAATGCTGATCTATAGTCTGCAGGATCCTGCAAATCCTGAATACATATCTGAGTTCTGGCATGCGAGCAGTTGCGATCCTGTTGTTGTGGAAAACAATTATGCCTATGTTACATTGAGGGCAGGAAATCTATGCGGTGAAAGCGAGAATTTGCTGGATGTAATTGATATCAGTGACATCCGCAATCCCGAGTTGCTAAAAAAATACGCCATGACAGAACCTTACGGGCTGGGGATTGACAATTCAGTATTGTTTGTTTGTGATGGCAGCGCTGGACTAAAGATCTACAATGCTGAAGATCCTATGCACATAACTGATAACAAACTTGCAGAATACCCTGATATCGATGCATTTGATGTGATTCCTCTGGGCGATGTATTGTTGATGATAGGTATTGACGGTTTGTTCCAGTACGATTATTCTGACCTTGAAAACATCAACCAGTTAAGCCATATTCCCATCTATTCAATCGAAAACTAAAGGTTGACACGACTGACTCACTGAACTCTTCAGTGAGTCAGTCATTGTGTTTATCTCACAATGTAACCAACCGCTATAAAGTCAATACATATTCCGACTCAAATACTTAATCCCCTGCAGGGAATTCTATTTGTAAACAATTTTTTTCTGCAATAATTTATACCCTGCAGCGAATTCCGTGCAATAGGTAAAGTATAGTAAAATAAGAATTGACATATTTATACAATTCCCCGTAGGGGAAAATAGTATTGTTAACCAAGAACGTACAAAATAAAAAAAAGAGCATCTTCCCGGATGCTCTTTTTATGGTTCATATTTGATATACTCAGGGTTTAGGATAATTCTCAATGACTTTTAAATTTTCCCTGATAACATCATCTGGAAGCTCATAATCAGTTAATTCACCGGCAAGATACTTATCATAACCGGTAAGGTCCATTAAACCATGGCCGGAGAAATTAAATACGATCACTTTCTCTTTCCCTTCTTCTTTTGCCTTATTTGCTTCTCTTATGGTAGCTGCAATGGCATGAGTGGTTTCCGGAGCAGGAATAATGCCTTCGGTTTTTGCAAACAATATACCGGCTTTGTAACATTCCAACTGATGCAATGCCAAAGGTGACATCAAGCCGTCTTTTATGGCTTTACTAACCAGGGGAGACATACCATGATAACGTAAACCCCCGGCATGAATTGGTGGAGGAATAAATTTATGTCCCAGCGAATACATCGCAACCAGGGGAACCATTTCGGCAGTGTCTCCATTATCATACACATAGGGTCCTCTTGTCATTGTCGGACAGGATGCGGGTTCAACAGGAATAATTTCAATATCGGCTCCATTTATTTTATCATAGAGGAAGGGGAATGATAAACCGGCAAAGTTACTTCCGCCACCGGCACAACCAATTATAATATCCACTTTTTTCTCGCCTGCTTTTTCAAGCTGTTTTTTGGTTTCAAGACCTATTATGGTCTGATGCATACAAACAAAATTTGTTACGCTTCCGAGGGAATACCTTGTTTGTCCGCTCTTGTCCGTAACTGCCTGTTCAATGGCTTCACTAATTGCAATACCCAAACTTCCCGGGGTATCCGGATCTTTTTCCAGAATAGCTCTTCCGGTTTGTGTTTCGTTGCTCGGACTTGCAACACAAATTCCTCCCCAGGTTTGCATCATCAGTTTTCTGAAGGGTTTCTGATCAAAGCTGATACGAACCATGAACACTTTGCATTCCAGGCCTATCAGCGAACATGCAAAAGACAATGCACTTCCCCACTGGCCTGCTCCGGTTTCAGTAGTAAGTTTTTTTATGCCGAATTCTTTGTTGTACCATGCCTGTGTAACAGCTGTATTGGGTTTATGGCTGCCAGCAGGCGATAAACTTTCATTCTTATAATAAATTCTTGCCGGCGTGCCCAATGCCTCTTCCAGATCATAAGCCCTGTGTAAAGGAGAAGGTCTCCACCTTGTCAACAAATCCCTAACGCCTTCCGGAATATCGATCCAGCGTTCGGTGCTGTATTCCTGTTCTACCAGGTTCATTGGAAATACAGGGGCCCATGCTTCAGGCGGTACAGCTCCGTCGGGACTCATGTAGGGAGGTGTTTTTAAGTCAGCTGCAAGATTATACCATTGACGAGGCATTTCATCCTCACGCAAATAAATTTTTCTGATTCTAGCCATGTTATAATGCAATTATGGTTAATATAATATTCAAGGAGCACAACAAAAATAGTTTTTCAAAAGAAAAATCCAAAGTTTATCGTTCAAAGCTTTGAAAATTTATTCATTTTTATTGAATTAATATTACATCTGACGATGAGTTTAGAGTTTGGAGTTTGGAGTTAGTGTAACAGTTGAGTAGTTGATGAGTTGGTAAGTTGAAAATTTAACTAGTGTCATGTCAAGTTTCGATTGACGGATAAAGTCGATTGAGTTTTATCCTGGCATCCTTGGTTGTAAATTGCCAATTTATTTTAGCATCCTTATTATTCCTATGGTTTTGCCAAGCCTTCAC